>Ga0307379_10001007_pt1 | contig 45471 bp, 39 predicted proteins | sample UN2MG_FD_202237 | JGI IMG/M metagenome (GOLD analysis project Ga0307379, IMG submission 202237) | Soil microbial communities from Risofladan, Vaasa, Finland - UN-2 | ecosystem: Environmental > Terrestrial > Soil > Coastal area > Acid sulfate soil | place: Finland: Risofladan, Vaasa | collected...
TAACAAGAAAGCATTATCTCATACGACCCCAGACCTGCCATCCACCAACCCCAGGGGTGACATTTTCTCAGAACACTTAGGGGGTGACATAATCTCAGAACATCCACACCATTGACCATGGACCCTTGACCATTCCGTCCGCCCGGCCCTATACTTAGCCCGTGAATAGTACCACGAAGACCGTCACCAAGGCCGCCGGGATCATGATGGCGGCTATCTTCTTGAGCCGCATACTCGGCCTCGTCCGCGAGATGGTGATCGCGAACCAGTTCGGCGGCGGAGGCCTCGTGAGCGCCTACAGGATGGCGTTCGTCCTGCCGGATACCCTCTACTTCATGCTTTCCAGCGGAGCGCTCAGCAGCGCCTTCATCCCCGTTTTCACAGAGTATTGGACCAAAGGCGAGAAAGAGGAGGCGTGGAAGGTCTTCAGCATCGTGGGGACATTCGTGTTCGTCGTGTTGGGGAGCGCCATCGTGCTGTTGGAAGTCTTCGCGAAGTGGGTCGTTCCGGTGGTTGCCCTCGGTTTCGCCAGGGAGCACCCCGAGTTGCTGCCGATCACCATCACCATGACCCGAATCATTCTCCCGGCCCAGATCTTCTTCTTCCTTGGCGGACTGATGATCGCCACCCTCTACGCCCGCCAGCACTTCGTCGCCCCGGCGCTCGGGCCGATCATCTACAATATCTTCATCATCGGCGGCGGTATCTTTCTGGCATCGGCGCTCGGAGTAAGGGGTCTCATCTGGGGAGCGCTGGTCGGCGCGTTCGTGGGGAACTTCGTGCTCCAGGCGATCGCCATGCGGAAGATGGGAGTGCAGTTCAAGCCCAGCCTGCACCTGCGGCACCCAGGCGTCGTGAAGGTCGGGAAGCTCGCGCTCCCGGTGATTCTCGGCCTCTCGCTGCCCTACTTCGATGTCAATATCAACTTCTGGTTCGCAGCATTCCTATCCAAGGGGGCGGTGGCGGCCCTCGGATACGCCAACCGTCTGATGCAGGTGCCGCTCGGAGTATTCGCCCAGGCGGCGGCAGTGGCGCTTTTCCCGACGCTCGCGGCTCAGGCGGCGAGGAAGGAAATGGGCGAGCTGAGGTCAAGCGTAAACTTCGGCCTCCGAGGGATTCTCCTGCTGACCGTGCCCTCGTCGGTGCTGATGATGATCCTGGCGAAACCCATCGTCGTCGCGCTCTTCCAGCACGGGAAGTTCACCCCGGGGGCGACTGCGGCGGCCTCGTTCGCGCTGGTCTTTTATTCAATAGGGATCGCGGGATGGGCCGGCCAGGCGATCATCACCCGAGGATTCTATGCCATGCAGGATACCGTTGTCCCGGTCGTGGCAGGCACGATCATGACGATCATCTTCATCCCGCTGAACTGGCTGCTGATGAAGCCCCTCGGCCACGGAGGACTCGCGCTCGCGACCTCGATAACTGCGATCATGAATATGCTCCTCCTCCTCGAGCTCCTGAGGCGGCGCTTGAAAGGGATCAACGGCGGGCTCATCATCAAGTCGTTCACGAAGGTCCTGGCGGCCTCGGGGGTCATGGCACTGGCGGCCTGGTTCGCGGTCGGCATGATATCGGCGAAGTTCCCTGGGACAGGCACTGTGCATGCCATTGTGGTGCTGGTCGGCTCCGCCGTCCCTGCGGTCGCGGTCTATGTGACCATGATCGGGCTGCTGAGGGTTGATGAGGCGACGGAGGTCTGGAAGCTCGTCTCCAGGCGGTTCAAACGATCTACCGCCTGATACTCGATACTGTCCCGCCTACGGACGGGATCCCGCCAGCGGCGGGAGATACTCGATGCTCGATGGTTTTGGGCAGTAGGTGGGGCTTATATGGAGTGCGGCGACTTCATCGCCGCTTTGGATAGGAAGCTCAGCTTCCGTTACTGAGTCTTGCCTTGCTTCTCCTGCCGCTTCTTCGCAAAGTAATCGCGAACAGATTGATGAAGCATATTCTGGTCTTGTGGTATCTCCTTGGCATAGCGCATGAAGAGTTGATCCAGCACGCGCTCGTCTGGCTTACCATCTTCACCATAGAAGTCTGCCGCCCACCACGTTGAGCCTTCCAATCTGGTATCGCCATCGACTTGGATGCCTGCAAGCTTCGAGTCATTTAGGACAGCCCGCCGCAAGTCGACTCCTCGGAGGTCAGCCCCCTGTAGATTCTCAAGTATCACCAATACGTCGGTGAGATCCGTGGCAGCAAGCGATTTGTTTGACTGGCGATAAAAGGCTATCATGAGTGCGGTTAAGAGTGAACTAGCGCTCAACCTTTCCGATGCTGTTGATAACTTTGCTTGCGATTCGCTAAGGTATAAACCATCCCCCGTTTGCTCACCACTATGAAACAGGTAGGGGGAAGCGTGGAGGCGTTCCTCGAATTCCATGTTATAGACAAGTACCTCAACGAGGGTCTTACAGGCATCGACAGTGCAAGACGTGGCGCAACTGGCTTGCCACCACATAGCATCTGGTACCGGCTGGTCACGTTGAATCCCCCTGGCTGCGAAGAAGTCGGCTAGGGCACGTGCGAAGGCACAGCCAAGCATCCGGTTTGCGTGACATATCCTACCTCTTGTGTATTGTGGGTCAACGCAGACCATCTCGGTTAAGGCTTCGCCTATAGAGGAAATCACTACTGAGTTATCCTCAAGCTGCAGGCCGGCGACCAGTTGGTCTATTACCGTATTCCTGTACGTCTCGAAGGCTTTCGCCATTTGAGCTAGAAGTCCAGCAGCACTGGAACGCACTGCTGGCGACTCATCCCCGAATCGCCTAAGCGCCTCGTAGAACTGCGTATCCCGTTGGACTCGCATAGTCGTTTGGTTGTTTCTGCGCAATGTCCAGAGTGCGACCAAAGCCGCCACCAGTGCAGCTACTAAAGCTGCATAATCCTTGATGTACCCTCCAACGGGCTTAGGCTTGCCGATCTGATCTGCCTGGAGGCGGTAGTACCTGGCCTGTTCGCGATAGTAATCCCGTTCCTCAGGAGTTAACTGCCGAGTGATCTGTGGAGGTGTAGCAGCAGATTGGCTCTTGCCCTGGGCGTGGGAAGGCCAGGCGCTTATCAGCATGACCGCAAGCAGAACGCCTGCGAGCACCGCATAGAGGAGTAAAGGTTTGCCGGCTTTCTTGCTGATCATTGGCATCTCCGACTAGTATCCGACTGACTGTTATTATACCAATACTTCGGCAGTTTTCCAAGTATCGGTAAGCTGGCGATAGACAAGGCGAGATCGTGATCTCGCACTCCATGCGGGTCATGTGCTCTGCGGTTGATTGGCAGTCCTTCGGGATGGGGGCTGTGGTTAACCGGCGAGACGCCAGCGCTACGTTGACCATTGACCCTCGACCATTGACCATTTCCCGGAGGATTTTCCGCCTCCCCATCCGAACCATGAACTAAGCACTAAGCACCAAGCACGATGAACGGAGGATTCCCATGCCTGCAACCCCCCCTTATCTCGGCGCGGCGTATTACCCTGAGGACTGGCCGCTGGAGCAGATTGACGCCGACATCACCCTCATGAAGGACGCCGGCACGAATGTCATGCGCATCGGCGAGTTCGCCTGGAGCCGCATGGAGCCCGAGGAAGGGAGGTTCGACTTCGATTGGCTGCACCTGGCCGTGGACAAGCTCGGCGAGGCGGGGATTGCCACCATCATGGGCACGCCGACCTGCACGCCGCCAGCATGGCTGAGTGAGCGCTATCCCGAGATCCTGTTCGTCCATGAGGACGGCCATCCCACCCGCCACGGCTCTCGAAGGCACGCATGCCCGAACAGCCCCGTCTACCACGATCACTGCACTCGAATCGTCACAAAGATGGCGGAGGAGTTCGGCAAGGACAAGAATATCATCGGCTGGCAGATTGACAACGAGGTCCACCCGTACAGCCAGCGCGGGTGCGTGTGCCCGGTCTGCGTGAAGATGTTCAAGGAGAAGATGAAGGCCAGGTATGGCACCATCGAGGCCCTCAATGCCGCATGGGGGACGGACCTCTGGAGCATGACCTACCAGTCGTTCGATCAGCTCCCCATCCCGGATCGCGGCACGTGGCATCATCCGTCGCTCCTCACGGCATGGGCGGAGTTCAACAGCGATTCTTACTGCGATTTCGTGAAGCATCAGGCGGACATCCTCCATAAGATGACCATCCATCCCATCGGCACGGACATGATGCCCACCCCGGGCGTGGATTTCGGCGACATCCATAAGTCGCTCGATCTGGTGCAGTTCAATCACTATAACGGCATGGACAATCTCTGGCAGGCGGCGTTCTGGTTCGACTTCATCCGCCCGATCAAGGACAAGCCGTTCTGGAACACGGAGACTCAGACGTGCTGGAACGGCTCGACGGCCGCGAATGGCTACAAGGAAGCCGGCTGGTGCAAGGCGAATAGCTGGCTGCCGATCGCGATGGGCGGCGAGGCGAACCTCTATTGGCTGTGGCGGCAGCATTGGAGCGGGCAGGAACTCATGCACGGGGCGGTCGTTTCCAGCTCGGGCCGGCCTTTGCACATCATCGGCGAGGTGCAGGAGATATCGAAGGGCTACTCCGCCGCCGCCGATTTCCTGAACAATACCAGGCCCATCAATACCGGCATCGCGCTCCATTACTCGCACAAGACCAACTTCATCTTCGACTGCCAGCCAATGCTGAACAATTTCAAGTACCTGCCTGCGATTCTGGAGAAGGCTTACCACCCCATGATCCAGGCGCAGCTCAGGCCCAACGTGATCCTTCCGATGGCCGACCTCGAGCCCTATCGAATGATCTTCAGCCCGTTCCTGGCGGCGCTCGACGAGGAGGGCCTTCGCAAGCGGCTGAGGGCATGGATCAAGGCCGGTGGGACGTGGATCGTCGGGCCGCTGTCGGACGTTCGGACGACCGACGGCGCGAAGTTCACCCACTCGCCCTATGGCTCGCTCGAGAAGTGGGCGGGAGTCTTCTGCAAGTACGAGATTCCGGGCGACCCACATGAATTTGGCGTTAAGTGGGCCGATGGGCATGAATCGGAAGGCAGCGTTTGGTATGACGGCCTGGAGCTTCGAGGGGCCGAGGCCCTGGCAACTTACACCAACGGCCCGCTCGCGGGCCTGGCGGCGGTCACTCGATGCACGCTTGGCAAGGGACAGATCATCGTGCTGGGCACGATGCCTCAGCCGGAGGATCTGAAGGTACTCCTGCTCACCATCGCCAAAGAAGCCGGGGTTTCTCCGGTCGCAGATGCGTCCGAGAACCTGGTCGTCATCCCGAGAGAGGGCTCTGGGATCAAGGGCCTTGTCGCCGTCGAGGTCGAGAATCGCCCCGCGACCCTCACGCTCTCCTCGCCGATGACGGATCTCCTCACCGGCAAGTCCCACGAGGGGAAGGTCGAAGTCCCGCCGTATGGGGTGATGGTTCTGAAGGCGTAACCGATAATCAACCAACACATCGTAGGGGCGGATTTCAATTCCGCCCCTACCATCGATCAATCCGCAGTCCGGAGGCTAATACTCCCCGTATCCACGCTGACGTTCACGCGCAGGGTGACGGGTGACTTGCCATAGGCGGCGTTCGTATACACGTTGCCCTGTACGATCAGGCCATTTGCGGAAATATCGCCGGTCTTTTTGTGGGTCGTTACGTACACGCCAACGTCCGTAGGCAGGGTAACACTTATGCCTCCGGTGTCAGCAGCCAGCTTCGCAGTGGCGTTCTTTTCCCAATTGCCGCTCAGGTCGGCATGTATGCCACCGGTGTCACACTCCACATTGAGGCTGGTCAAGACGGGATAGCTGCCGGTTAGTAACAGGGTGCAGCCGCCGGTGTCGCCCCTAACGCCTACCGACTTGAGGGAGGCATATGTGCCGCTGAGATCAACCATGTTGCTGCCGGTGTCGCTGTCTACCGTGAGATCGGTCAGGTTCAAGCCGTTCAAGCGCAAATCCCGGCTGCCGGTGTCGGACCGAATCGCCAGGCTCATAGGCAATTCATCTCGCAAGCGCACATTCCAGTGGTTTTGGACACCTATGAAGCGCATGTTGTTTACACTGGGCTGTTCAACGGCCAGCGTGGCCCGATCACCGTTGACTGCGTATTGAACATCGGGCTTCCAACCGGGAATGTTATACTCGAAGTCGGCGTTCATCAGGTCGCTTGCGCCGCCCATCAGTTTGAGGTCGCCCACTTGCATGTCCATCTTGACCGCGACTGATTTCGCATTATCCTGCTTAACAGATCGAGAATCGGTCAACATAGGCCCGGCAGGGCTCATTTTCAGAACCTGGCAGCCGCCCATATACGCGCCTGCAACCAATGCCAGGGCCAAAATCGCTAAAGCTCGCTTCATAGATGTGCCTCCTCGCCAAACAGCCTTATATAGTTTGACGTGCGGTTGGCGCTAAAAGTTGACAAACTAATGGGGCGAGAGTTCAACTCCCGCCCCAACTGCTCACTGATCACTGGTCACTGCGGCTTCGTCACCCATCCCCAGTCATCGGTCCTGAACGGTGATGCGGGGAGCATTGCTCCATTCATCAGGTTGGCGTCGGGGCAGTCGTCCCAGCCATATCTGACTGCGACCGGCTTCGGGACTTCCGGGCTGGAGACGAGCACCTGGTCGCCCTGAATCACGGCCGTCGCAGGCACGAAGTTCTTGTCCTCGCCGGCAATGGTGAAGCCCTTCAACTCGCCGCCGACCGCCGTCAAGCCGCCGCCGATATGCGCGAAACTGAGCACGGCACTGTTATCCTCGACTGCCATTGACTTGTAGGCCGGGCCGGAGTACTCGACCTTCTTCCCATAGACCATCGCCTCCGCATCGAGGGCCAGCCTCTGACCCACAGGCTCCTTCTGAGTGGGATGGATGTTCTCGCAGTTGCCCACATCCATCGTGACCGCCAGGCCGGTGTTCGGCACAGTCTGAGTCACATAGAGCTCGGCCTCACGGAGCTCAGGCCAATTCGCGTCAGGCCTTTTCTGCTTGCCGTAAGGCGCGAGTTGAACGATCAGGAAGGGGAAATCCCCCTCGCCCCAGGCATCGCGCCAGCACTTGATCATGAGCGGAAGCAGCGACCGGTATGCATACGCGCGCCCCGCATTCCCCTCGCCCTGATACCAGATCGCCCCGCGGATGCCGTAGGGGATCAGCGGCGCGATCATGGAGTTGTACAAATAGTATGGTCGGGCCACACCGTTCAACTCAGGATGCGGGCTCAGGCAGGGGCGGCTGGTCCATGCCTCCGCGGGAGTTCCGCCGACCGATGAATCAATCAAGCCCACAGGGACGCCGAGGTCCTTCCTCAGTTTCTGCCCGAAGAAGTATCCCACGGCGGAGAAAGTCGTGGATGAATCCGGACTGCTCTCGGTCCAGGCCTTGGGCAGGGTAAACGGGTCGCGCATCTTCGGAACAAGGAAGAGCCGGAGCATGGGATCCTTCGAATCGGCGACGGCCTGCTCGCCATTCGTCGCGCGATTGAGCTGGAAGGCCATATTCGACTGCCCGCTGCAAACCCAGACTTCGCCGACCAGGACATTCTTGATCTGCTGATCGTTGATCGTCATGGTGAACGGCCCGCCGGCCTTGAGAGGTTTCAGGTGAAGCATCCAATGGCCGCTGGGCATTGCGACTGTGGAGACCTCCTGGCCCTGGAACTTGACCGTGACCTTCTCGCCGGCATCCGCCGTGCCCCAGACCGGCAGCCGCATCCCCTGCTGGAGAACGGCATTGTCCGAGAAGAGCGGATCGGGTGTCACGGCGGCGAATGCCGACCCCGCGATCAAAACTGCTGCCAAAACGATGATGACTGACTTGCGCATGTATACCTCCTTGAGTTTATCCAAGAGGCCTGTTCTCCGCCGGGAGTCAGTATGCCTGCTAAGAAGAGGTGTCCGAGGGGCGACATCGAACTAAACAATACGCCGACCCATGACGTCTGCGACAGGTCGATGCATTACCGGCTAGCCGCGATACACGGGCCTGGACTCACGCTTCCTTATTGAGTCGAGTGCTCTTTGACGTCGTGGCTTGTCCTTTGCCATTTTGTCGAGTGTATTGATGAGCCCTTCGGCAATATCTACTCGGGAAATGGCGTCTTTCTGGTTCTGTGGCTTCGAAAGCTGATAATCGGCCTCCAACCTGCTATTGTAGAGATCAGCCAGCTTGTGGCCAGCAATCCTCATATCCTTATCTTGAGAATAGCTAAGGCGCTCACGAACCAGCTTATGGCTAGTGCCATCCTGGGGTACGTGGCAGCTCATGTCTTCCAGAAGGCTGGCGGCAACGTTATAGGCGGCGTAATAGGCGCGGCTGATAGCGGTACGGTTTGCAGCAGGGTCCGTACGATTCGCCAATTCACGTGCGAGAACGTTGAAACTTCTAGGATCCATGGCCTCACTTGAAGTGATACGAAAGTCGGATCTTATCTACCTTGGATGGATCAACCTGCGTTACCCACGCTTCAACGTATGCATCATAGCTATCCAACACTTGAGCGACGTTACCATATACAGAAATGCTCAACGTTAGCCACTGATCATCGCTTTCCATGTCCGACTGCAGCTCAACACCGTAGGAATTGACGAATGGGAAGGTTTCCGTAGCCAACTCGTAAGCTGAACGTAGGTCGTTGAGGAGACCTTCTCGCCAGCAAAAGGATAGGATATCCGCACTTACGTCCTTGCCCATGAAGGACAGGCTCACAGGGACCTTATCACTCATTGGGTACACTATCGTGGGCATTGTGGATTGGCCAGGCTGCGTCTCAATCTGGCAGGCGTCTCGGATGATGCCCCAAGACGGCTCAAACGCACGCCACATCTTGGAGATGAGGTTGGCAGAATATACTAGAGTGTGTGTGACGTTGGACTGCGGGATATAGAAACGCGAGCTACCGTAATCCACGGTTTCCGTCTCCCGCTTATCTTCCGCTGGTTTTGGAACGCCTTGGAACAGTGCCCCCTGAGGTAGGCACATCTCCGCGAAAACTGTACTCTCGCTCATTCTACCTGCCCTTCACATCCAGTTTAGCCAGAGTGTTGACGAACTCCTTGTAGACAGCATCTAGATCGTCTAGATTTCCAAGAAACTGATCTATGTCTTGGTACGCAAATTCGTAGTTCAAGTTGACGATGCCCGGTTGCTCGCGTTCCTTGGGCTTCGCAAACTGCATCTCGATCATACCCTTGTGCCAAGGAGCTGTGAAGACGGCACCCATCCGTACGTCCTTGGTTTCTGCAAGCGCCTCAAACTTCGTTCTTACAAGCCCTAGACGCTCGTCAAACTGCCGCTCATCTTCGTCGCCACTGAAGCTGAGGCCAGCATTGAGGTTGATTCCTCCCGTCAGGAAAGGCGTGTATCGAAGCAGACCAAAATAACCCTTGGTAATCCGAACGATAGGCGTCGTGGTCAAAGCCTCGAATCGATTATCTACTATCTGATAGCGGTTTTCCTGGACTACTATCGAAATAGGCCCATATCTCAGGGTCGCAAGAACCGGAACTGAAACATACTCGTCGTAAGGTCTATCCTCACGCTTGGATAGCTCTGCGAAAGGAGGCTCGTCAACAGGCAGCACTCCATTGCATACCAGGAAATCATGATTGAGTATCTGAGGATTCTGTCGCCCAAGCAAGATTATACTGACAAAGTTGCCTTCGAATGTTGCCATTCTGTTGATCCCCAATCTCGTGGTTATTCAGACAGCCTATCCACTATACTCAATATGCCGGTCCGCGTCAAATGCTAACCGGCCATCTAGTTCTTATTCCACACACAGCCATATCGGCTAACCAACATGAACGATTGGCGCCAGTCTGCTCACTAGGATACCAGCTAGAGGCCTGCCGATCCGGTTCTATTCTTCATACCCATCCGGGTGGGAGGTGTGCCAGCGCCAGGCGGTTTCCATGATCTTGTGGAGGTCGGGGAACTGGGGCTGCCAGCCGAGTTCTTTCTTGAGCTTCTCGGAGCTTGCCACCAGCCGAGCGGGGTCGCCCGGGCGACGAGGCGCGGCCTCCCACGGAACCTTCCGACCGGTGACTTCCTCAGCGGCCTTGATCACCTGCATCACCGATTGGCCGTCCCCATTGCCGAGGTTATAGGCCGTCGTCTCAGCGCCATTACCCAGCGCGTTCAGCGCGAGGAGATGGGCGTCCGCGAGGTCGGTCACATGGATGAAGTCCCTGATGCACGTGCCATCCGGCGTATCCCAATCCGTGCCGAAGACCTTCATGCTGGGCCGCTGACCGAGGGCAGTAAGCAGCACAACGGGGATGAGATGGTGCTCCGGGTCATGGTCCTCACCGATTGCCCCGCCGGGATCAGCGCCCGCGGCGCAGAAATAGCGCAGGGAGATAGACTTGATGCCGTAAGCAACATCATACCAATGGAGGATATGCTCGAACTGGAGCTTGGTCAGGCCGTAGGGGTTGGTCGGGTCTTTGGGATGCTCCTCATCCATGGGGATGTACTTCGGCTCGCCGTAGGTGGCGGCGCTCGATGAGAAAATGATCTTCCGCACGCTGTGGGCGTTCATCGCATTGAGGAGGTTCAGGCTGCCGACGATGTTGTTCTTGAAGTACTTATCGGGGTTCGCGACCGAATCCGGCACGGAGGCATAGGCGGCAAAGTGGACAACGGCATCGATGGCATAGTGATCGAACGCCCGGTCCAGATCCTCGATATTCATCAGATCGCCCTCGAAGATCTCCCCGCCAAGGACGGCCTTTCGATGGCCCAGCTCCATGCTGTCGAAGGTGACGACCTCATGGCCGGTTTCGAGCAATAGCTTGACAGTGTGCGAGCCGATGTATCCCGCGCCTCCGGTGACCAGTATCATGGGCAACCTCCTTGGGAAAACTGGCTAAGTCTAGCATCGGGGGGAAGCAGATGTCAAACACGGAGGCGCGAAGGACACGGAGAAACGTGCGTCTAATCTGCTAGAAAGCCATATGAGGAGATGAACGATGAAGGCATGGGAATACGACGAGTTCAGGCATGTGGGCACGGACTACGCCTCGGTGGAGGAGGTTCGAGCCTACGATGAGCGGATGGGCAAAGTCCGAAACATCGCTGAGGAAGCGGATCTGGCTTTCGATGCTTTGCAGGTCACGAAAGAAAGCCGTCTCCTCGAGATAGGCACCGGCACAGGGCAGTTCGCTCTCAGGGCGGCCGCGAGGTGTGCGCACGTGTATGCCGCCGATATATCCCAGGCCATGCTGGAGTATGCCCGGCAGAGGGCAGCCGACCTCGGCATCACGAACATCACCTTCAAGCAGGCGGGTTTTCTGTCATACCAGCACGAGGGAGAGCCTCTGGATGCGGTAGTCTCCCAGCTTGCCCTGCACCATCTCCCCGACTTCTGGAAAGGCATTGCGCTCAAGAAGGTATGGGACATGTTGCGGAAGGGGGGGCGCTTCTACCTCAGGGACACGGTTTTCCCGTGGCATCCCGATCATTATGCGGCTGACTTCGAAAGGTGGATTTCCGGCCTGGAGAGGGTCGCCGGAAGAGAGATGGCCAGGGAAGCCTCGGCGCATATCAGGGAAGAATACTCGACCTTCGACTGGATCATGGAGGGCCTGCTGAAGTCAGTCGGGTTCAACATCCTGAGCGCCGATTATGCGAGAGGATTTGCCGCGGAGTACGTGTGCATGAAGGGATGACAAACAATCTTCGATGGTCAAGGGTCCACGGTGCATGTGGTTTCGACATTGACCATTCCGGATGTCAGGCGGCCATGAGGAGATCTGTGTACGGCAGAAGGACCTCGACGGGCTGGGCAATGTCCGTGATCCGCAGGTCGGAGTTCTTGGTGTCAGACAAGTCTATCGCCTCGGAAGCAACTCTCCTGTCGCGGGAAACGAGCCGGATTGTCGGTCGAGTCGGTTGCTTTCGACTTCCTCCGACGACGACGGCTAGATCACTATTCGCCAATCGGACCAGTGATCCCGGCGGGTAGAGTTTCGCCCGTGCGGCGAACTTTGCGAGCAATTGCCGATCATAACGGTTTGACGTTTCGTAAATCATCCAGGCAATGGCTTCGCTACCGGTCCATCTCTCGCGATAGGGCCGGTCGGTTGTGAGGGCGTCGTAGGTGTCCACGATGGCGACCAGCCTGCTGAGCAGGTGCGGCCTTTCATAGGAGAGCGCCGGATAGCCCGTGCCGTCCAGGTAGGCATGATGCTCCAGGGCGATCGTGCATGCCAGCGGCGGCACATCGGGCAAACCTGCCAGCGCCCGAGCCCCTTTCGCCGAATGAAGCCTGATCGCCTCCCATTCCTCTTCACTGAGCTTGCCCGGCTTCTGGACGATGTGATGGGGGATGAAGACCTTGCCCACATCGTGCAGCATGGCGCAGAGTCCCAGGTCGAGGGTCGCCAGCCGATCAAGGCCCAGGTCACGGCCCATGACCATGCACAGGATGCATACGTTCACGCTGTGCTCGTAGAGGTACTTGTCATAGCTTCTTATCCCCGCCAGTGCGACAAGCGCCGTTTCATCGGCGGTCATACTCGAGAGCGAATCTTCGACCACCGCCCTTATGTCCTGGACCGGTATGCCGAAGCCGGACTGCACGGCAACCATGGCATCTTCGATCAGGGTGAGGGCTTCCTCATAGATATCGGCAGGGTCCTTGCCTTCATGTCGGTGGGTGGGGATTCCCCCGGCGCTTACGAGGATATGGCTGACATTTCGGTTCCTTAGCTCCTCCGCCATGCCGCCTTGGAGCATCAGGTCCTCAGGGAGTATCGCCAGAGCCTCAGCAAAATCAACGATCTCGTCCCTGGTCACGCCTGCCAGGAACTGGACCTTACCGACCTTCCTCTTATGGAGCGCCTGGTTGAAATCCGAGACACCGCCTGCTTCGACGGGAAAGCTATCGAGTGCGAGATACGTCGGCGTCACGGCGACGGCGAAGGCCTGCTCGGAGAGCAGTATCTCCGAGAGAACCTGAAGGGCCATGGCCACGGAATGCTGGGTAACCGTATGCGCGCGGCCATACAGGCCCATGTTGCGCACGCAGGCCGTGAGCTTGACGAGGGCATCCACGGTCTTCTGATGCATCTCATCCGTGCTCTCAGTCCTCATGGACTTCGCCTCCAAATCTGTTGATCGCCTGCAGCGCCGCCGCCCGGATGAGATCATACCTGGCGCGCCCGAATACCGGCCGGAGATCGGCTATTTCCTGCAGGCAACTCAGTGCATTGGGATGCCTTATCTCGCCCAAAGCCTGGATCGCGGCAATCTGCTCGTCTACCTTGCGGGTATGGCGAGTAGCTGCCTGCATAAGGGTTCCCAGTGCAAGTGGATCGCCCAATTCGCCAAGCGCCCGGAACGCGGCAATTCGGACTTCGAGCGACTTGTCCCGCACATAATCGGCGCATGTTTGACTGACGCTGTAAGCTTTCATTGACGGAAGCATCGTAAGTGCATTTGTAAGGAAGAGATCGTCAGCGGTTTCCATCGCACTCACTATCTCGTGGACGGCCGGCTCCGTCCCTATCTGAACGAGGACCTCCAATGCAGCCTGTCTCGCGGCGGGCGACTCGTCCGTGAGCAGGTCTCTGAGAATGATGGTCGCTTCTGCGCCTGATTTGAGCATGCCTCGCTTGATGGACTCATTGATAGTCCGATGCTCGCTAGACCGAAGAAAATCACCCAGGACCAACGCCAGGGAAGGGATTGTCTCTATCAGCAAAGCCACCACGTGCAACAGGCTTTCTGAGGCCAGGGCGCTTTCGATAAGCGTCCGAAGTGTATTGACATCGAGGCTTTGGAGGGCGGATTTCGCGTCTGCGGCCCGCCATGCAGGCGTGTCGGTCAGGCTTGCCTCTCTCAGCAAACTTTCCGCGCAGGCCAAAGCCCCCTCGATATCATGCATGCTGAGCCCTCGAGGAATGAGCAGAGCAAGCGCCCTTGCGAGCCGTCCGTGTTCCGCCGGATCTGATTCCCAGGCCATCAGCATAGCCAGCGTGCGCCCGGAAGACCTCACGACCGACGAGGGCTGCAGCTCTTTCTGCCATGACGAGAGCAGACCCTTTGGTTCCATGTCGAACAACTGGTCAAGGTCGGCGTCCAGGTCAAGGTTTTCCATGTCTTTGACAGAGACTTCCATAGCCTCAGCCGACTCGGCTATCTTCTCTGCAGGCTGGTCTTCGGCAGCCTGAGTAGAGATGAAACCGAAAGCCGTTGATCGCACCTCGTCCGGGAGCTTGGAGATCGCTTTTCTGATCTCCAAAGTCGTCACGTCCCAGACATCCTTATTGTTGACCGACATCCCCTTCAGGTTATGGATCACCTGGAAACCCAACTCCCCGACTTGCTGAGAGCTGGTCGAATGGAGTTTGATCACTGATTCCCAGATCAACTTCGCGGTGGCATCCGGTGAAGAGAGGATGCTGGTAAGCGGGACGTCCACCGCTTCGCCGGCAAAACTCTGCTCGCAGGTTCGCTCGATGAGAGCGCGGACTGCAGGATCCAGGAGCGCCGCGTCTACTTCGTCCTCAGACAGCGTTTGCTCTCCCTGGTCGGACATCCCGGGGCCGGTATAGATGGCATCTATTGCCGTGATATTCTTCACATTTGCCTTAGATAGATAGGCGCCGGGGCTGCCGGCTTGTCGCACATCGGCCGGCTCGGCATTCAGGAAGCTGACAAACCCGGCGATCTCCTCCTGCGAGGGGTCACCGGCAAAACTTATCCCCATTGCTCCCCTTGTCCGCAATCTTTCGGATAGAGCCGTGCTCTCACCAGTGGACACGTAGATGTGGTCGTTGGCAATAAGCCTTTCCTTCGTGAATATCATCGTGCACGAGCCAAGCCGGCGTACGATAGGGGCGATCGTCTCCTTCAAGGCCTCGAACGATTCCTGGGCGCTCTTGTGCTCGGCGCCGTACAGGCTCGTGTGACGGCGAGCCGAGACGACGGAGCTCAGAAGCTCCTTGATGAACTGAGGCTGCTCCTCAGCTTCTCGTTGAGCTTTCTCATCGTGTGCTTTCATGCTCCACCAGACGGGATATCGCGGATGCGAGACTTAAGCCGCTATTCCTTATTATCGGAGATTGGGACCTGGGTTATAAGGTGGTTTTTCGGGGTTGTTGATGTCGGTATTTCTACCTGGTCTTCGCTTCCTTATGCGGCAGGGACGCAGCCGTATGACGTCCGACGAAACGAGCAGCCCAACAGATCCACGTAGAACGTTGCGCTCACTCCATCCACACGACTTCTTTGCCCACGACTTGCTCGATGTCGGAGAGGAGCTTGGGCGAGGGGTCAACCTTGACCTCGATGAGCACTTTCGCCATCGAGCCGTTTGCGGGGAGGTGGAAGTAGACGGGGCTCTCGCCTGAGGACTCGCCCAATACCTTGCGCAAATGCTGGAGGCGGTCGCGACTGATGCCTCCGACCCGGATGTTCACGGACTTCGGACTGCCGTTCCCATTCCCGTTTCCGTTCCCGTTGCCGTTAATCCTCTGGGCACTTGCGATGGGAGTAACAGACTCGCATATAATGCCGACGCTCGTCTCGGAATCCTCTTCCTTGGACTTCGACCGGCCTCGGCGATTGATCCGCCCCTTCACGACGACTATCCCATCGGTCTCCAGCCACTTTGCGCATTCCTTGTAGGCATCCGGGAAGACGGCGACATCGATCGGCCCAGCGAAGTCCTCCACGGTCACGAAGGCCATGGGCTCATTCTTCTTGGTGGTGAGCTTGCGCACACGGGCGATCACCCCGCCGACGGTCACTTCCTCCCTTTCGGCCTTGTCTTTCAGATCCTCGCTCGTCGCAGAAACTACCCGCGCGAGGATCTCGCGATACTGGAGCAGCGGATGATCGGAGATGTAGAGGCCCAGGAGGTCCTTCTCCACGGCGAGCATTTCGTCTCTCGAGAGCTCGGTGACCTTCGGGAGGCTTTCCGGCTCCTCCGATGCCTCCTCGGGCGCGTCGCCGAATAGGGACACCTGGCCATTCAGCCGATCGCGCTTCTCGCGGGCCGCCCGATTCATCGCATCCTCGAGCACGAACAGAAGTTGGGCGCGATTCTTGTTGATGGAGTCGAACGCTCCCGCCTTCACCAGGCACTCAACCGCAGTCCGGGTCACGGATGACTCGCATACCCGCCGGCAGAACTCGTGGAGTGATTTGAAATCCCCCTCCAAAGCCCTTGCCACGAGGATGTCCTCGATCACTCCCCGGCCTACGTTTTTGATCGCCATGAGCCCGAATCGGATAGCGCCCCCCTGGCCTGAGCTTGTCGAAGGCTCGACGCTGAAGTTCAACTCGCTCTTGTTGACATCCGGCGGCAGGACGGCGATCTTCATGTGCCGGCAGTCATCCACATACGTGGCGACCTTCGATTTGTTGTCCATGATGCTCGTCAGCAATGCAGCCATGTACTCGGCGGGATAGTTCGCCTTCAGGTAGGCGGTCTGGTACGCGACGACGGCATAGCAGGCGGTGTGCGACTTGTTGAAGCCATAGGAGCCGAAGTTCGCCATGAGGTCGTATATCGTCTCGGCGTCCTTTTGTTCGACCCCGTTCTTGATTGCGCCCTCGATGAAAACCGGCCTTAGCTGGGCAATCTTGTCATGCTTCTTCTTGCCCATCGCCGAGCGAAGGGTGTCCGCTTCCACGGGCGAAAATGCGGCAAGCTCCATTGCGATGCGCATGACCTGCTCCTGGTAGAGCAGGACGCCATACGTATCCTGCAGGATGGGCGCGAGGAGCGGGTGGATGTGGACGATCTCCTGGCGGCCATGCTTGCGCTGGACGAAGTCATTGACCATGCCGCTGCCGAGCGGCCCGGGCCGAAACAGAGCCACCACCGGGATGATGTCTTCAAAGCGTTCCGGCTTCAGATCCTTAAGCAACTGGCGCATCCCGGAACTCTCGACCTGGAACACGCCCGACGTATCGCCGGCCTGAAGCATCCGATAGACCTTTTCGTCGTCGAATGGGATGGCGTCCAGATCCACCTTGACCCCACGGTTCTTCTCGACCATCTCGATGCAGTCATACATCACCGAGAGAGTCCGAAGCCCGAGGAAGTCTATCTTCATCAGGCCGATCTTCTCCATCATGTCCTTGTCGAAGCCCGCCACGGCGCTGCCGCCCTCGTTCGGCCGCTGAAGAGGGACATGATCGGTGAGTGGATCCTTCGATATGAGGATGCCCGCTGCGTGGACGGAGGAATGGCGGGCGAGCCCTTCGAGCGCCTTCGCCGTGCTAATCAGCTTATGGGCGTTGTCATCTTTTTGATAGACATCCCGGAACTCGGGAGAGGATTCAAGCGCATCATCGAGAGTGATGTTCAGCGTCTCGGGAACCATCTTGGCAATCCGATCCACGTCGGCGAGCGGCATGTTTAATGCCCGTCCGCAATCGCGCACCGCTCCCCGAGCGCCCATGGTTCCGAATGTCACTATCTGAGCGACGCGATCATCGCCGTACTTCCGACGGACGTATTGGATGACCTCTTCTCGCCGGTTATCCGCGAAATCCAGGTCGAAGTCCGGCATTGTGATGCGCCCCGGCGTGAGGAACCGCTCGAACAGCAGGCCGAACTTCAGCGGGTCTATATTCGTGATGCCGAGGAGATAGGAGACCAGGCTTCCCGCGCCCGATCCGCGCCCCGGTCCGACCGGTATCCCCTGGCTTCTCGCGTAAGAAATCAGGTCCGAGACTATCAGAAAGAACCCGGCAAGCCCCTTCTCGCAGATTACCTTCAGCTCATAATCCACCTTCTGCTCGATCTCCGGTGTGCGGTTCGGATACCGATTCGGCAGGTTATCCCGGCAGAGGCTCTCCATGTACTGCTCGGCGGTCATCCCTCCCGGCGGCTCGAAGTGGGGGAGATGGAGGGTATCGAAATCCAACTCGAGATTGCACCGTTCGGCGATCTCCATCGTGTTCGCCAGCGCCTCGGGATAATCGGGGAAGACGGCCGCCATCTCCTCCTGGGTCTTGAAGTAGAACTCCTCCGACCCGAAGCTGATCTTCGGCTGGTCAATCGTCGTGCCGGTCTGGATGCAAAGGAGCACCTGATGCGCCTGCGCATCCTGGCGGCTCATGTAATGGATGTCGTTCGTGGCAACGAGCGGGATGCTCAGGTCTTTCGAAAGCTTGATCAGGTTCGGATTGACGAACTCCTGCTCGGGCAGCCGGTGATCCTGCAATTCGATGTAGAAGTTCTCAGGGCCGAAGACCTCCCTCAGGAAGCCGGCGGCCTCCAGGGCTTTCTCGGACTGGCCGGTTCGAATGAGTTCGGGAATCTCGCCGGCGAGGCATGCGCTCATTGCGATGAGGCCCTCGCTGTGCTCGGCAAGAATCTCGCGGTCAACCCTCGGCTTGTAGTAGAATCCCTCCAGGAAGCCCTTGCTCACGAGCTTCAGGAGATTGCGGTAACCGGTGATGTCCTTCGCCAGGAGGACGAGATGGTACTGGAAGCTGTCCAGCTTCGGCTGCTTGTTAGTTCGCGACCTCGGGGCGCAGTAGACCTCGCAGCCGATGATGGGCTTTATGCCATTGTCTTTGCAGTGAGAGTAGAAATCAATGGCCCCGTACATGACGCCGTGGTCGGTCAGGGCAAGCGACGGCATGCCGAGTTCGGCGGCGCGGCTGACCAGGTTCGTAATCCGGCAAGCGCCATCGAGGAGGCTGTATTCGGAATGCGTGTGCAGATGCACGAAGTCAGTGGTCATACAGCCTTTTCTCCATTGGATTGCTACTAGATTACCAGGTTCTCTGGCGAGCCGAGGGTTTCCTGCCGCAATGAATTGTACATGGCGGTGACCCGATTGTCCATGCAATCGCCGGGAAAGTTTTGTGAAAAAACGTAGCACCATGGGACGCATAGGACGGATAGGGCAGATAGGACGATCTTCTGGTCGCCCAGTCCCCCCATCGTCCCATCACCCCATCACCCCCCATTGTGTTATAATCATCCCATGAAATGCCTTGCCGTCGTATGCATGGTGTTTGCCCTGGCAACCGGCCTGATTGCCCAGGAGAGCCCGGTCATCGAGCGCCTTGACTCGGTCAACGCCTGGATCAATTGGGAGCGGCAGGTCATCAAGGCCGTGGGAGTCGGGGTACTGCCTGGCGATGTGGAAAATCCCCAGGAGGCCGAGCGGCTCGCCCGCCAGGCCGCAGGCATCAATGCATATCGCAACATAGAAGCAGCGATCAGGATGGCCAGGGTGCATGGCGAGACCCTGGTCGGCAATGTCGTTACCGAGGTGCCGGAGATTCGGCTCAAGCAACTGGCTCACAGCGCCGAGGTCATCAGCGATCGGCAGCAGTGCGACCGCTCGTTCGAGGTGATTCTCCAAGTGCCGCTGGGCAGAGTGGAAGCTGTTCTGCCTCAGTCAGGCAAGTCAGATTGGCCGGAAGATGCCCATCCCGTACCATACTTGATTGATGCCAGAGGACTCGATTTGCTTCCTGCCCTGCGGCCCAAGTTCTTTGACAAAGCCGGCAATGAGATCTTTTCCGGAATGGTGCACTATACTACTGAGGGCGGCCCTGAGGTTGAGGCAGTGGAGGTCAGGGACTTGACCGACATTATTACGGATCCTCCAAGTGGGTCTCCTGGGGCGATTATCATTCTCGGCCCAGCTCGTGAACCAAGCAAACCGGCGCAAGCCCCTTAGCCTGTCCTGAGCGGAGTCGAAGGGCCCAATTGAGGACGACCGGGTCATGGGTCATGAGGAGGATCTGGTTCTCGGCGGCGAGCGTCTCGAGCAGGCGGAGGGCGTTGCCCAGGCGGGCGGGATCGAAGCTCGCGAACGGATCATCCAGCATCAATGGGAGCTTCCGCCCGGCCGATAGCAGTTCCCCCGAGGCCACCCTCAGCGCGAAGTAAAGCTGGTCGAGCGCCCCGATGCTCAATGCCGGCGACTGGACCCCCGACTTCTCCTCGCACTCCAGGCTTATCTCCCATCCCGGCTTGATGCAGATTGACGTATAGCGACCGGAGGTCAAGCGCCCGAACAGGTTCGAAGCGGACTCCGACATCGCCGGCAGGTACTCCCCCGAGACCGCCTCGGTGACCGTCTGAAGCGCCGTGATCGCCTCGCCGTAGGCCTTGTAGGTAAACTCCAACTCGTCCCTGCGCCGCTGGAGGTAGTCAATCTCCCCATTCAGGGCGGCGAGGTCGCGGGCATTCTTCCGCTCGGTCTCCAATGATCCCTTCGCCTCGTTGAACCTCGCCTGGGCGGCGGGGAGCGACGTCTGAAGGGCCGCGTACTCCGACCGCCATGATTCCACTTCCTCGGTCGAGGGCGAGTATCCCGCGAAGTCCTCGCTCAGTTCCTGCCGCAAAGTCTTCAGCTCGCGGGCGAGGTCCGCATCCTGGTTGGTCCAATCCGCCAAGCTCCGTCCGGCGAGCGCCCCCTTCAGCGTGGCCTCCAGCTCGGACGACTTCTTGGCCAGCCTGCGATAATCCTTGATCCTGCGAACGCCCCGGCTCATATCGGGGACTTTCATGTAGCTCAGGAGGCTCTGCTCCTCGGTTGCAAGTTGGGTGAGTTCGTCCTGGGCCGATCGAATCAGATGGGCGACCTGACCCCTGCCCGGCAGCCTGGAAGCATATCGCACCGCCAGACTTATGATCGCCAGGATCACTGCCGGGGGAAGTAGAATCCATGCGAAGATAGGGTTCGCGAGCAGTCCGGCCGCGATTCCGATCAGCGCCAGGAGAATCGACACGTATGCCGGCAGATTCGACCGCCATATCCCGCCCGAAGCTGCCTGAGCCTCCGCTCTCTCGGGCCGAAGCTCCTTCAGCCTGCCGTGAAGCTCCGTCTGGCGGCCCACAATCCGGTTCAGGTGCTCCTCGATCTCCTCATCCTTGCCGACCAGGTCCGAATACCCCTCCAGCTCGGCATGGACCCTTGCCAGATCATCCATCGAGCTCTTGATACCCTGGAGGTTGTTGAAGGCCGACTCGTGCAGGGCATTGACCTCGGCTTCCTTCCTGGTCAATTCGGCCCATTTCTTATGCCGCTCCAGGAGCGATTCGAGGGTCTCCAGGCGCGTGGAATCGCGTCCGACCCTCTCTTCGAGGTTGGCTATCTCATCCTCTAGGTTTCGAATCCGATCTCTCGATCCCCGTGCACCCGCAAGCTCCCTGGCCAGGTCGCGGATCCTATCGGAGACCTTGTCATTCTCACGCGGATTGGTTGGTCGAGCGCGTCCTTTGATGCCGTCACGCTTGTCCTCCAGCCGCTCCAGGATTTCCTTCGCGGAGACGTGCGCCGTCCCAGTGAGCACGCGCTGAATCTCCGCGCCGACGGCCTCCATCTCGGAGGGCCTGGCCATGCTCATCTGCCGAACGAAAACCGTGTTCTCGAAGACAGCTCGCGAGGAGATTCCAAGATGATCGGCGAGCATCCGGGCGATCTCATCCTTGTCCGAGATGACGTCATTGCCGGCAATGAGCCTCACCGTGCCTGCGGTGAACCCCCGCTCCAGGCGGAAGTCCTTGCCGTCACCACGATAGGTCAGCTCGACCGAGCATGGGCCGCCATTCCAGTTCCCTACGTCCTTTCGGATTTCTCTCCCGAAGAGGGCGCAGCAGATCGCCTCGTGGATGGTGGACTTGCCGGATTCGTTCGGCCCCCACAAGAGGTTGATCCCGGGGCAGAAGGGAAACCTGCCCTCGGTGAACAGTTTGAAGTTGGCCAATACCAGTTCGACTAGTTCCATTGCATGACCTATGACCCTAGGCGGAGTACTGGAGTGCTGGAGTGCTGGATTTCCAATGCTCGTATACTCCATTACTCCATCACTCCACTAGGTGAACTCTGCAAGCCCTATTTCGAGTGCTCTTCTTAGCAACTTGGCACGTTCCTGGTCAGCAGCTTCAATCTGCTGGAGCATGTACTTGCAGAACCGCCCGCGGATGGTCAGATCGCCCTCCGGGAGGTCCATCGGCAGCGAAAGGCCGGTGAGATCGGGCGACAAACACAGGCAAGACTCCTTGAACCGATCGGCGAGCCCATCGAGCGCCTTCGCGACCTCCGAATTCGGGCTGCCGGTGAACTTCACCTGGATGAGGGCATTCGGTTCGCAGAGCTTCCGCACGGCGTCCAGAAGGCTCGCCTGAGAGTCGAATGAGGTGCAATCAATCTCACTGCTCCTCATAATGCGCGCGTTTACCTTCACCTGCTCGAAGTCGCCGCCGATCTCCCCCACCACTACGAAGCGGTCCTCGGTCTCGGGAGCGTCGAAGCTGATGCCTTCGGGAGTGCCGGGATAGCAGCCTGACCCGATGGGATTGAACCGGTGATAGTGACCCAGGGCGACATACGCCGCCTGGGGGATTTCGACCGCCGAGAATGGGTGATAGCGCTCGATCTGCCCCTCGAACGCCTCGTATGATGCATGGGCCATGACGACGCTCGGTGTATCGGCGAGTTCCAGACCCTCGAAGGCCCGGCGCTCGGACTTCATCTTTTGGAAGGCAACCCCATGAATAGTGATGCCCAGGTCCTCCACGACGATTGACTGCCATTCCGGCTCAAGGAATACGTGCAGGCCGGGAATGGTCATTCGCTGCCAGAAGCTGGCCTGGGTTACGTAGTCGTGATTCCCCGGGATGGCGAAGATCCGCTTGCCCGACTCACCGAGGCGGCTCAACTCCCGGATGACGGCCTCGAGGTCGGTGGGATCGGGATCGGCCGAATCGAAGAGGTCGCCGGCGATCAAGACGAGATCAACCTCCCGCTCGATTGCAAGGTCGGCGATCCTTGTGAGAACCTTGCGCTGATCACGCCTGCGCTCCTCGGCAAGCTGGGGCGGCAGGAATCCGAACGGCCGGCTGAGATGGAGATCGGCGGTGTGCAGGAACTTCGCGCCCAATCAACGCGCCCCCTTCCCTGGGGTTAGTGGTTGCAGGGTTGATTATATGCCGCCCGCAGCGGATTGTCAAACCGGACCTGGTAAAACTACCGTTAATCGCCTCATTCTCTAGGTATCCAGGCACGAGTGTGTTATCATGGACACATGCGGTGCGTGCGAATAATCCTCGTCCTGTGCCTGCTTTGGTCGAGCGCCTGGGGCACGACCGTTGCCCCGGGGATCGAGTATACGGTCTATAACCTTCCTCACCCCAATGTCGCCCACGTCCTGAAGATAGACCTCTCCCGCCCCGAGTACAAGCTGAAGATGGGCTTCCCGCAGGCCAAGCGGAACTACTCCACTCGCGAGACAGTAAGCACCATCGCCGGGCGGTATGACAATCCGCCGTCCCATGACGTCATCGGGGCGGTGAACGGCAGCTTCTATGATGTCGGCATCACCATCAACGGCATCCTGGGTGGGAGCAACAACTACATCCAGTTCCCAACCAACACCTGGGAAACCTACATGTTCGCCGACGCTCGATGGTCGAGGATTGACCGGAATATCACCAGCACTGGCTCGAAGATCACTTTCGCCAACGCAAGCACCCTGACCGTTGACAAGCTGAACTTCTCCCGCGCGGTTGACCAGCTTATCTGCTACACGCCCGTCTGGGATACCTCCACTCGCTCAACCATCGAGGGAACGGAGGTCGTTCTCTCGAACGTCTCCTATCCCCTGAGGCCGGACAAGGAGGTTTCGGGCATCGTGACCGCCGTGCGGACCGGGGCTCAGTCGCTGAACAATACCATCCCCGCGGGAGGGATGGTCCTCTCGGCGGAAGGCACGAAGGCTGCGACATTGGCCGCGAACGTCCAGGTGGGCGATCGAATCAAGGTGTTCAGCGATGTCAGCTCCATCACCTACAACAACATGATGTTCTGCATTACCGGCGCTGGCTGGATCGTCCATAACGGAGCTCCCTATACCTCCATGTGGAGCTATTATTCCGATTCGTTCAAGGGACGGAATCCCCGCACGATGCTCGCCTGGAACGCGACCCATCTTTTCCTGATCGCCGTTGACGGACGGCAGACGTTCAGCGTGGGCATGACCTTCGACGAGATGGCGGCCTTCTGCATAGACTATCTCGGCGTCACCGATTGCATCAACCTCGATGGCGGCGGCTCGACGACCATGGTGGTGAACGGCTCGGTCGTGAACTCGCCGTCGGGCGGCACTCAGAGGGCCATCGCGAATGCCGTCCTCCTGGTGAAACAGGATACCTCCTCTACTTTCCCGCTCGCGGACAACTTCCCGTCCACCGGCCGAACCCTTTCCTGGGATGACAAGTTCGTGTTCAACGGGGTTTCGGCGTTCTCGCCGACTGCTCCCGGCGGAGATGGATACGCCGTCACGGTGAAGGATCCCTCGGGCGGCGCTGAGACCATCCACGTCGGCGACCTGGCGGATACGGATTATGCGGTGGAGGCCCAGGTGTATTGCGAGTACCGGGCGGACGTCGCGGGGAACGGTTACGAGCGATATGGCATCTATGCCAGAGACAACGGCAACAATGCCTTCAGCCTAACTACCGTCGGCGGCGGTAACTGCTATTGCCTGACCTACGACACGAACAACGGCCGGCTTCGCGCCGGGAAGTCGGTCGCCGGTACTCTGACCGATTTCTTACCTACACCGCTCTATTACACCACCAGCGCGTGGCGGAAGATGCGGATCGAGGCCGTCGGCCCGAACATCCGCTACTACCTGAATGATTCGCTAATCGCCAATGTGCTGGACACCACTTTCCCGCGGGGTTACTCAGGCATAGGCTTCCATGAGCTCTTCACGACGAACGCCAACATGCACGGCACTCGTGCGGACAACTTCCGCCTCGAGACCTTGCCTTTGCCGCCGACCGTATACAAATCCAAGGCCTTGGTGGGTGCGACGGTCAGCCTGAATACGATGACGGTCACCGGAGTCCTGCCGTCCGCCAATATGTTCTACGTGAGCGATGGATCGAGCGGGATCGGCGTGCTGAAGAACTCGGCCGTACCTTCCATGCCGAGCGTGGGGCAGAGAGTGGCAGTCATCGGGCAGACGGCATACGCATCTGCCCCATACGTGCATGAGCTGATCGTCGTGCCGGCGCACTTCATCAACCTCGGCGGCAGCGAACCCGTTGATCCCGTCATGGCAATCAACAAGGGAACCGGAGGCGGTGGACTCAGCGCCCAACCTGCGGTCGCCGATGATGTGACCGCCGACCCGCCGAAGATGTCCGCCGGGCTGAACAACATCGGCAGGCTGGTGACGGTCTTCGGGCAGCTTACTTCGACCTGGAATCCGGGCGACCGGTATTGCTGGATTGACGACGGCTCGGCCCTGAATGACGGCTCAGGGCAGGGAATCAAGGTTGACCTCATCGAGGCTGGCAATACTCTGCCGGCGGGGAGTTACTACAAGATCACCGGCATCCTCAGATGCGGCACGTCCTCCGGCCCGGAAGCCCTCCCCATCCGAGTCCTCTGGCCCCGAAACTCTGCGGACATCGCGGCAGTGCAGTAGGGAACGCCCGCCGTGGCATTCCGAAGCTCTCGTACACTGCGCAACCTTCGCATGCCAGGATAGACAAACGGTAGGGGCGAAGGGCGTCCGTCGTTCACCGGACTTCCTATCGCCCCTACACAGGGTTCCCTACCGCCTTTTCCGAATGATCCCTGCCAATGCCAGGAAACCGCTTCCAAGGGCGAGGAGGCTGCCAGGCTCGGGGATCACGTAGGGAGTCAGCAGAATGGCTTCCCTGTCGCCGAGTGCATTGATTCCCCAGCCGCAAATCTCGCCGTTATCGTTTATATCCTGAGCGACGACGTAGGACCAGCCGCCGAGATCAGTGAGGCCCGAAAGGTCTACCATGCCCCCTGTGCTGGTCCACACGAAGCCGCGCTGATCGCTGGAGGCAATTCGGTATTGGCCCACTACCTGGCTTGAGGAGTCAATGCCGTAGGCACGAAACTCGTGGCCACCTTCGAGCGTGCCGAGGTCCCTCATACCTGCCACCTGGTCCCAGATGAAGGCATGGGATGCGTAAGGATCTGAGGAATCTATGAAGCCGGAATCGCCAACAATGACGCCGCTGTCGTTGATTGCGTGAGCTCCGCTGTAACGAAATCCCGGCAGTACCCCCAGCCCGATCATGCCGAGCCCGTCCCGCCACAACATAGCCTCAGGACCTGCGTCGGTGAAGCCAGCGCCAACCACCCAATCCGAATTGTTGATGTCCCCAGCCGAGCTGCTGTCTACGCCGCCCGGGAGGTCCCCCAGGTCAACGATAGTTGTCAGGCTCGTCCACAGCACGGCATGGCCCGTAAGAACGCCTCCTGACCAATGCTCGCTCTTGCCCACGATCTTGGATGAGTTGTTGATACCGCTGGCAAAGCTGGAAGTGTCGCCGGTCAGAGCCCCAAGGTCCCTGGGAGCGTATCCGGGCCGCCAAAGTGTGGCTTCGCCGTCGACGCTATTGGTACTCCGGCCCACAACGTACCCTGACTCGTTGATGTCGCGTGCCCAACTCCAGTCGTAGCCGGAAAGGGTGGGAAGCTCGGTCATCACGCCTGAGCTCAATCGAAAGGCGAATTCCCCCATTGCGCCTGTCTTAGTGGAAGAGCCTGCAACCTGGCCGGAGTTATTCAGTGCGAATCCTGTACTATTACGCTCCAATTCATCATATCCGATGTAACCAAGACCGGTCAGATGATACCGGGTGCTCCCCTGTGCCAAGAGGGGTAGGGCCAGGATGACGATGGAAATACATACAAGTGCGAATACGGTATGGGTACGTGCCATCTCCTTCTCCTCCTGTGTTGCCTAACCTCGTCGCTCCAGAGGAACAACACCTGGACGATGGGCTGACTGACGGCAATCTATACCTGCTAAGGGTATTATAGCACTGTCCGTCTCTTTGTCAACTGCGGCGTCACAATTAGTGGGAAAACTGGTAATAATACCAGGGGATGATGCGTCATGCGTGACAGTGGGGGCCAGCTCACTCATCACTTATCACTTATCCTGTACGGCATTGCGGTCACATCGCCATCCCTGCTCGTGAAGTAGAGGCATGAGACCGAGGGCTTGAAGGCATCGCCGTCCGCCCAGAAGGCATAGAAGTCGGGATGCGCATCCACGGGTTTCCGGGCATAGGAGTGATTTCGCTTGTCCCGACGGATCGGGATGCTCGCTCTGGCGGCACTCCCGTGAGTGAGCGCCGTTTTCTCCCAGGACTTCCCCTTATCCTTGCTCACCCACATCACCATATCGCCGCCGGTGGACCATGGCTGCGGGCCGGGGTTGCTCGGAGCGAGGATCCGCCAGGTGCCGTCATCCTCGATGTAGAGGGAGCCCATGTCGTAATTATGATCGGTTTCGCCTACCTTGCGGAATACCCATTCCTTGCCGGTCCAGCGGGCGGTCATCATGGTTCGCGGCCCGAACTTCGGTCCTGACTCATATCCCTTGCCCAGGTTGTAGAAAATCACCGGCCGGCCCTGACTGTCGTAGTTCACGTCATTGATGTAGACCAGCAGGCCGTCCTTCTGATAGTCATGGACCATGGCATCGTTTTGGACGGCATTCAACGGGGTCACGAGCGGCTTACCCGCGGCATTGACCCACGTCTTGCCGAAGTCGCGGGTCTCCATGTAATAGAGGTTGGTTCGGGCATTGAGGCCGCCCACGGGAGGATGCCAGTTGAACGCCGTCCCGACTTTATCTTTCGTTGCCCAACTCGCTTGATAATGCCCACCGAAGCCTGCGATCTTCTTGTCCTCGCTCCAGTTGACTCCATCAGGGCTGGTGCTGACGTATGATTCCCGCCCGCGGGTGTACTTGGTGAACAGGAAGACGAACCCATGACCCTCGAAGTACCAGGGCTGGGGATAGGTGAACTCGCGCTGGGCGATGCGCTCGAAGCCCTCGATGGAGTACGGGGCGAGGCTCTTGTAGATGAAGCCGTCCTTGCCGCCGTGCGAGCTTATGAACACCCACAGAAAGCCGTCCTTGTCAATGGTCAGTGTAGGGTTATGGTGGGCATCGCTCGTGCCCTTCTCCATGATGATCGTCGGGCGGGCGAGGGTTTTGGTGGCATGGTCGTAGCACCCGATCATCTCGAGGAGGGCCTTCTTCGCACTCAGGCCCTTGGTGCCGCCGTAGACGAAGAAGGTCTTGTTCACCTTGGGGGCATAGACGGCGAGCGGGACATGGTCCGCGCAATACGTCCCCAACCCGCCGCTGTACTTATAGGCGTACTCGTCACCCGACGGCTGGTTCGAGTACCAGATCCCCCGATACCCGGGCGCCTTCTCGGCAGCAGAGTGGGCAGTGAGACAGACGAGAATGAGGATGACTGCAAGCTTTTCCATGGGGAAAGGGTAGCACCCATAGGCTTACACTGTCAATGCATTGCCGGCCTAAGCTCTCGTCAGGGAGATCGTCACCGAGTCAGTGGTATCGCCGTTCTCCGATTCACCTTCGTCGTTGTTCTCGAAGTTGATGTCTACGTCGCCATCGTCATTCACCTCGATGGTGCCGTTCTCGCCCTCCGACTGCCCCTCGAACTCGAAGTTGATGTCTATAGTGTCGTCATCGTTCAATGTGCCGTGGATAGTGCCCAGCACGTTGCCGTCAACATCTTCTATGGTACCGTCAACCGTTGAGCCGGAGATAGTCACCTCGCACTTCACTGCAGCCGGCCGGGCAGGATCATGCACTGTCCCTACGTAGTTGCCCTGCAAACTCAGGGTCGAGGTCGTCTGTGTCTGTCCGCCCCCGCCGCCGCAGCCTGAGAGGAATACGGAAACGGCGAGGAGAAGTACCGCTATTGCGATATACCAACGTGCCATCATGACGCTGCCTCCTTGTGCTAACCGCTACCTGCTCTCTTCTTTATACCCCCAATGGCGGACAGTGTCAATAGGGGGATTTGCAGTCGTACTCAGACACGTATGACCAGCCCCTGGGCGCTGGGACAGATGAGGATAAGGACGAATGCAAGCTTTTCCATGGGGAAAGGGTAGCACCCGGGAGCGGGGAGTGTCAATCTGAGGCGTTGGCTTTGATATCATACCGGCGACTTCTCGGCCCTGGGCTGCAAAGGCTTGCCAATGAATGCCTCTCTCTTATTAGCCTTGGGCATAGCTACAGATTGTGCTACAATACGGTCACTCGTAAGAGGTGGGCATGGCAACGTTTGTTTATAGCGATGAGAGCGGGATAAACGGCGGAAGTCGATACTTCATAATCGGTATGCTAATCGTGGAAGACCGGCCCACGTTGCTAAAGCTTATCAGCGATATCAGGAGTGATCAAAGGTGTCACCGAGAGCTCCATTGGAACGAAATGTCTAACAGCCGATACAGATGCTATGCCGACATACTGGACAAAACCTGGATACCCTCAATCAGATATTGCTGCATCTGCGTCGATAAGCGAAAGGTTGACCTCGATGCATACTTCGACGGCAAGAGGTACCTCATGTACAACTACTTCACCAAGCTGCTATTCACCAAGAGGCTGATCGGCGATATGCAGGCTGTATGCTTCATAGACTTTAAGAACAGAGAGAAACTGGACAACGGTGTGGACTATCTAAAGCGACAGGTAAACAAGGAAGTCACCGGATGCCTAAAGCATGTCCAACCGTTACATTCGCATCAAGATGATTGCTTGCAGGTATGTGACATAATCACCGGAGCCATTCATTACAGAATGGAACACTCGTTAGGTAGCACCAGGCGGGGACAACTAGCCGCCATTCTACATAACAAAATGGCAGACTTGGTGTTGGCTGGGAAACTTGACGTTTGGATCTGGCATCCCAGACAAAGATAAAAAGAAAAGGGCTAAGTTCCTATGACCCCGGAGGGTCCACACCATACGCTCTAGAGCCCGGTTATTCGGAAAGTAGCCCTTTTCCGTCGTAAATTCGACTTACAATTGAATTATAGCCTAATTTGCAGAATTCTGCAACAAAACCAGCAAAAAAAACTGGAATCCTCTAGTACCGTCATTTCCCTAACTGCATACCATCTCTGCCTGGCGACCTTCATCTCCTTTGCTCAAAAAGGGAGTTCCAGAGTAGAGGACCATGAATCCACCTTGCTGGATGGCTGGGGAAAACCTTTGGCATCCAGCATATCCCATTCCGGATCATGGCGCCTGTGATTACGCAATGCCGCCTCTCTGCTAGTGTTGGCATAGCAGTAGACGCAGCCGTGGAGGCAAGTATCATACGCACCGATATCTGTGCATTCGGCGCATCCGCATTCCTCCCTGATCGGATGCTCAGCCAGGTAACCGATTCTGTCAGGAAGAAGGCGATGAAGCAACTCAGCATCTATGCAATGAGCCTTGCCTATCTTGCCGCCTACCAGGTAGTCACCACAACATGAGAGCATTTGAATGCCATGGTCTGCCGCAATATCAGCTAGTATCGTGGCTATCTCTATCTGCTCAGAGCGCGGCGTATCAAAGCACTCGACTCCCATGGAGCGATGGAGTCCGCCGGTGTTCCGCAGCACGCTCTTATGATAGATTGGATAGCAGAAGTAGCACCGATTGGTGAGCCCTTCCATCCCTGCCGCCAGTTCCTCAAAACGATTGCGGTAATACTCTGCACCCGTTATGCTGGAGATCAGTACAGGATCGCACCGCCAGAGTAGCCTGTCCGGGCCATATCGGCTGGACAGAAATCGGGCACACTCCAACAACTGCGGCAGCTCCGGTACGTTAGGCTCGAATACCTTCGGCAGCCCCGTTATCGTACAATGAAATACCGTTCCGTAGCCTTGCCCATCGAGCTCATCCAAGTACGGTAGCAACGGCAGGTAGTTCTTCGAACGGAAGACGATTGCACCCACATCCTCAGGTCGCAAGGAAACCGTGTAGGTGATCCCCGAACGTGCATTACGCCAGCAAACATACCCAGCGCGGATTCGGTTCATGAACCATTCCGAATAGAAGGCCGGTATGTCGGTTCTCCTGCTGGCTGAGATGACGCTCACGGTGAGTCCAATTGTACGTCAAGCCGCTTACTTGGTCAATGTCCCAGTTCCGAGTTGGACGTTGAAAGTTGGAAGTTGGACGTTGCCTACCGTTTCCTCATCTGACTTAGGGAGCGCCCCTTCCTCCACTGGACGTGGGGGCGGTCGGGGAACTTCTTCCAGTCCCCGCCCCATTCGAGGCCGCATTCCCGCGCGATTCGGCCGAAGACCTTCCAGGGACCGTTCCAGGTGAGCTGCCCGCCGATGATGAAGGCATAGTCCGCCGCGAGCCCGAAGTTGTGCCACGAGTAACCGCCTCGCGCGTTCGTGACTCTTTTGCCCGGCTTCGTTCGCCCAAGCGCGTAAAGGCGGTTCTGCTCCTCGATAGAGCGATATCCGCACGTCATCTTCACTTTGATCCCGGCTTTCGCCAGCCGCGCCTCGAAGATCGCGAGCTTTTGGGCGAAATCGGGCTCAAGGCCGTGATATCGTTTATCTTCCATCATTAACTCCTGTAGGGGCGGATTTCAATTCCGCCCGCCCGGAAGGGCAGGATTCAATCCTGCCCCTACCGAGTGTCGTCCTATTTCCCCTTCACGATCGTATGTTCGATCAGGAAGTTCAGGGTCGAGTCGGGGAGCCACTCGCCGAGGAGCTTGAAGAGCTCCGACCTCGCCCATGCGCGGACGTACTCCCGCTTCTCCTCGTCGGACTTTCCCTTCATCTCCTGAGCAGCTTCCACGCCCTGAACGATGATTTGAAGCACCTGCCCGTCGCCCATCAGCTTTCCGACCGGCTTCGGCACACGAAGCTTGTTTCTCGACTTGCCGATGATGTAGGAAAGCACAGGCAGCAGGTATGGCGCCAACTGCCAGAATTGATTCTTGCTCATGTGAATGCTCCTTTCTAGATAGTGCGGAATGTATGGGCGTATGGGAGTTTGGGAGTTTGGGAGTTGCTGTACCCCCACACGCCCATACCCCCACACTCCCACACTCTTTCAACTTTTCAGCACATGCCCCACAAACGCTCCGATCAGCGCAACCACCAATACCCCGCCAAGCCACAGCGCGGTCCGGACGTTCCGCTCCAGGACGCTTATCCTCTCGGAGTGCTCGATTATCTTCCCGGGGATGCACGTCTTCAGGCCCGCCAGCTCAACCAGGATCGCCTCGAGCTTCTCCTCGATCACCGCCAACCTCACATTTGTGTCATCCTGCGTTCTCATGCTGTCACGCCCTAGACCATCACCAGGACCTGCAAGACGACGGTGTCTTCGATCCTCCGATTCGACATCTTCTTGATAGTGTAGGTGCGGCCGTCGAGTTCGACTGTGTCCTCCGGCGCGACTACCAGGTCTGCATCCGCATAGCAGATCAGCCCCGGGCGAGTGATATACGCCAGTTCCACGCTGTCGAAGTACATGTTCATGTGCGCCTGGGCAAGTACGGAGAAGAATCCCTTGGCGGCAGTAGTGCCGTTTATCAGGAACGGCTCTCCATATTTGTCGAATACACTGTCCACTCGTGTCTTCATTCTCTCATCTGCTACCATGTCTTCATGCTCTCCCCGGTGAATGTCCGCTCGGTGTCCCTGGTCGTGGAGGCGATGCCGCTCTCATCGGCAGGCGCCTCATCAACCTTCAAGTATGGGCTCAGCCTCATCTGCCCCTGCTGGATCAGCTTCGATCCATGCTCAGGCCGCGAGCCGATGCTGAGGCTGCCGACCGAGAATACCTCGGATGCGCCTTCCTCCCGATAGAGCTGCTGGAGGAACTCGCCGCTCATGATCTCCAGCATCCCCAGCTTCAGCACCGCCTGAAGCTTGGCGTTGCTCGTGTCGTTCAGGTACGTATCGGCGATTGTATATTCGATGCTCGGCTGCATCTCGGCGATCAGGGCATCAATGTCATCGTCGCGGCTCGTCTCGGCGGCGGGAATCATGCACTTGCGCTTGATCTCCGTCTTTGTGATGGTTATTGCCATCGTTTTTCCTCCATCGCTTCACTATGCGCTCGCATAGTATATGACCGCTATCGCCCCTTCACCGGTGATCGTCACATGCAGATCCTCCGGGCAATAGACCGGTATCGGAAAGAGAATCGGGCTAGTACCGGTGGCCGAGACCTTGATCTTCAGCTTGATATCAGCGTTGCTTTCGATGGCCACCATTGCGGTTTCCGTTCCCGCTATCAGAAGCGCCCCCATCAACATGCAGGCGCCAGTGTACTGAGTCCCGGAGTCGGTGACCACCAGCGACTGGCAATGCCCCATCATGACCATCAGATCGCCATTGTCATTGGCCAGTATCTCCTGGCTCTGACGATTGTTTCTGTTTGTTGCTGTCAGCATTCGATTGCTCCTTTCATGGGAAGGGGTAATGGGGTACTGGGGGGTTGGGGTATTGGGATCCCATCACCCCATTTCCCCACTTCCGCCTATGTCGCCTGGCTTCCGTATGCCATCTGCCAGAGTCCATAGCCGACGTTGTACCTGGCCCTGACGCCGTAGACATACTGGTCCCTCATGAACCCGTTCTCCGAGTTGCCCTCCAGCGCCGAGAACTCGACCGGCACTCGAGACTGGAAGATGACCGGCTTCACGATCCGCTTTGTGCAGAGCAGGAACCAGTCGTTCGAGTCGGTAAGATATGGGCTGACTACCAGGCTTAGCGAGCCTGAGAGCACATTCTTCCTAGTATCCGTCTTGCCGGTCGCTGTATCCGGCGCGTAAACCGACTCCAGCAGCTCCATGGCCGTCCACTTCAGGTCCGCCGGCACGACGAGCGTGTCGGGCACGATCCCCATCGGCTTGCCCTTGTCGTCCTTGAACTTCATCATTGCCGTGAACGCGACCTGGAGGGAAGTCGCTGCAAGGGCGGAAGTCCCCTTGTTCGACTGAGTCCCGCTGTCGCCCTCGCTGTGATCGGTATCGAAGAAATACTGACCGTCATAGCAGAGGCTGGCGAAACCGTCCTTGATCAGGCCGAACACCAGCTCATCCTGATGCCTGCGAGCCTCATCCGCCATGCTCTGAACCCTGAGCTTGATCTGGCCATACTGATCGTCCTCGAGGGCGGCCCTATCCACCGCGATGGATGCCTCCCAGGTCTTGTTCTTGATCGAGTAGTCGTGCTCCAGCAGGCTGGCGGGAACTCTCTCATCCTTGAACTCCCGCATCTTCGGCACTCCGCCGAGCCATGCGTATTTCTCATTGTCGTGCTCGGATGGCACGACGGTCGCGATCTGCTCCCAGCTTACCGGAGCGGCCTCATAGGCGTCGAAGAATACCGCCCGAAGCCCGGCTTCCAGGAGTCTGGGAACGTCTGATTTCACGATTGCCATGTTGTTTGTCCTCCGTTTCTTTGCTCAATTCCATTGAGTATGGGAGTAAGGGGGTATGGGTGTATGGGGGTACTCCCACACTCCCAAACTCCCACACGCCCACACCCTCTGGGCTATCTGGTGTAATTGTCTATCCTGACCCTCACCTGGGTCGTGCTGATCACTTCTGCGATAGTTCCGCACTTGATGTCGTTCGTGGTGACGAGCGGATCCTCATCAACCGTCTGGTTATCCACGATGTAGACTTCCTGGCCTACGATCGCCTGGCTTGCGTCGCCGCCGTTGTAAACGAACGTATGTTCGCCCGTCTTCTCGCCTCGGACCTCCTTATCGCCGACCTGGCCGGCCGAGTTGTCCACCTGCTCGTAGCTTACGCCGGCGAACAGGAAGTTGGCCGTATCCGCGCCGTTGGTCGCGTAGCCGCTGGTGTTGATGCACACCAGAACGCCCTTCGGGACCTTGACGGCCGCCAGCTTGATGGCCTTCAGCTTGCCATCACTGCGCTTGGTATCTCTGTCGGTAGTTGTTGCTGCCACTTTGTCTCTCCTTTCGTGATGTCGGACTGGTCGGACATGTCTGACCGGTCCGACCTTACGGATTACGCATTACGGATTACGCATTACGCGCCCGCGTACTTGGCGAACTGCTCCTTGGAAAGCCCCAGCTTTGCCAGGAGTTCCTCTTCCTCCGCCGAGAGCGGGGTCTCGGGCAACCTGCTTCCTGGTGCAAGCTCGCCAAATACCACAACTTTCGGCTGAGCTTCGAGGAAGCGCTCGAACATCCGGCTGATGCTGACCTCCTCATCGCCGAATGTGATCTTCCCATCGCCCTGGAGCAGGATCTCTCTGGCATGAGGCTCGGATGCCGGCACGATCTTCCCCTGTGCCTTAAGCTCCGCCAGCCTCGCCTCCACGTCCTTGACTCGCAATGCGAACTTGAGTTCAGTGATCTGGGCATCCTTTTCCTGATCGGTCATATCCTCATTCACCTCCTCTTCTTGTTTCGGATTTCGGATTTCGGACTTCGGATTTTCCCCAAATAAAGCAGCGTCGGCAACCCTCGGACTCAGCACCAGCGAGACCTCCGCCAGCCTGAGCGGATCCTGGTGCAGCGCCACGCTCAACCGCTTGATGCCCCGGCGCTCCAGGAACGATGCCAGGTCCCTCGGGAACGCCAGCCTGGCGAACAACTCCTTCCCCTGCCGCCAGATCCTCTTCACAGTCCCCAGCGGGTCGAGTGGGCTGTCCTCGTGCTCGATCTTCACCGGCACTTCGGCGAAGTTCTCCACGATGGCATCCAGGTCCGCCTCACTGACCGTGATCTCTTTGTCCGGGTAGTCCCCGACCTCGAAGATCTTCGCATCCTTCTCCACGGTCATTTCATCCGGGCAATAGTCAAACTCAAAAACGATTGTCTGACTCATTGGTTTCTCCTCTCTTGCGTGTCGGACGTGTCGGACAAGTCGGACTGGTCTGACGGGCCCAGCACAAACCTGGGACAACCGGCACTGCCGAAGTTGATCTCCACCAGCCGCCGAATCACCTGCTCGCCCATGACCGTCTCCTCCAGGTCTCTCTTCAGCTTCTGAAGATAGAAGCTGAGCACATTCTCATGGACCTTCGCCATGGCGAGCGAACCGGCGTTCCCCTCGTCGCTTGTGAGGGTTTGGCCGAGAATCGCCTTCGCGATCTGCTTGTTGTGGAACTCGATCGCATCCCGATAGCCCGCATCGCCGCCCCTCTGAGCCTCCAGCAGCTCGACGGTCACATCCTCCGGGATCACCAGCGCCGTCTCCTGCTGGATCTTGTCCAGCACCCGAAGCAGCTCATCCTGCTGATCCTTCGGCATTCCCCGGCGATACGAGCCCTTTGCGGTCGGCATGCCGAACTTCTCCAGATAGAGGTTCCAGAACTTCAGGATGACCTCTTTGCTCCACCAGTGCTTGTAGGCGGCGCGGAGGTCGGATTGCCCGTGCGGCAGCTCGTAGCCCGGCATGTAGGTGTATATGATGAACTTGTCCACCGGCAGCTCCTGGTTCATGCGAACCAGCGCCCGGACGTTCAGGAACTCGTCCATGTCGAAGCCGAACGCGGTCGGGTCCTTCGCCTTGATCGAGTCCAGGCCGATCATGCCGGCGTAAGGGCCATCGGCGATGACCTTGTAGTTGATCTCGCAGATGGAGAAGCCCTTCGCCAGCGCGTCCAGCACCTTGAAGAGCACATCCTGGACCGAGCCTCGCATGTCCGTGAGGCAGAACTTCACGAACCCGGCGATCTCCGCGTCTCTCTGGTCATTGCTCGCGGGCTGGATGTCCCACCCCTCCGAGAGGACCGCGAACTTCTTGGTATTCAGGCAGCTCTGCACCTGGGCGTCTTTCTGCATCTCGTCATAGATGGCGAGCCCCTTCTGGCTGGTCAGGCTGTCCGGCGAGTAGGATGCCAGGCGGAATGTGCTGCTTGCCAATCCGCCGCTCACCGCCGCCGCCATTTCATCCATCATTGGTTTCCTACTCAACCTTCCGAGCACTCTCACTGCAAATGACATGTCTTCCTCCTCGAACGTATGTTCGATGCTAGTTTCCAGTTGCTAGAGCAGAAGTAGAAAGGGGGGAGGTTGTTTTCCGGTCTATCCTCTAGCAACTCGTCCCATATATATAGGTGAGTTTTCGGCCCTTTTTGAATGTAAATTCTGTGAACTTTTCGGTAATTCTTCTGCCACGAGGGAAATTGAGGGTATACTTGCTATCTAGGAGGTACTCATGAACCGCATCGTTCTCGGCGTATTGCTTACCAACCGTCTGAAGGAAGCGCCCGCATTCCAGGAGTTGATCACTCAGTATGGATGCAGCATCAAGACTCGGATCGGCCTGCACAACGTCTCGGATACACAGTGCTCGACCGCCGGACTGATCCTGCTGGAGATGTTCGGCGACGAAGCCCCGATCCTGGAGCTGGAGGACAAGCTCCGGCACATGGAGGGCCTCAAGGTCCAGAAGATGGTGTTTGAGGAATAGGCCCGCCCGAGGCGGAAATGGTGAATGGAGAATGGTCAATCGCCTACAGGCCTCCAGGTCGGAAAACCGGTAATAGTACCAGGCTGGGAAAATGCCGGTTAAAAGCAGTATGAAAAGCCAAGCTTGCTGGAGAAAGTTTTGGTATGAATGCAATATGGGTATTGTTCGATGTGCATATGTGCGGACCATTCGCATGCATTGACTCATTTCTGAAAGGAGATGCAGAGAGATGAAAGTAATCGATGTGATCACCGCCATACTCTTAGTCGTGGGAGGTCTGAACTGGGGCCTCGTGGGCGCGTTCGGTTTCAACCTGGTGTCCGCGATATTCGGTGACATGAGCGTGCTGAGCCGCATTGTCTACCTTCTGGTCGGGGTGTCCGCTATCTATCAGTTGTTCGAGTGGAGCGCCGTCCGGAAGCGCTCGACATCCGCTATAGCGGCGCATTAGCTCAAAGCGAATAAGGTCCGGGAGTGCGAGCCCTCACACTCCCACCCAAAGACCCCGCCCATTGGTGCGCTACCACCCCCTCGCCGATTGGCGGATGTGTCCACTCGTCGTGAAGCCCGAGGCATACTGGTATCTCGCCGCGATTCGAAGGGCGAGGGCCAGGGCGATCACGCAGTCATCGTGGTAGCCGCGACGTGCGCCCGTCTTCACGTTCCCCGACTCGGTCAGCTCGTACTCGTAGAACTGGAGCTCGCGGACGAGCTGCTCGTGGTACGGGAAGCTGACGTCCCGATGAGCCAGCCGAATCGCCAAATTGTCAATCAACTCGCGCTTGGACTGGTTCGTGAACACCATTCCCTCGATCTCGGCGTCGAGATGCCTCTCACCCCAAAGAGTGTTCCTCAGGATCTCCAGCACCGGGTCGCCGACCGACGTCTGATCCGCCAGGACCGCCGACACTCGATGCCGGCACAGCAGATCAGCAACCCGCTCGACCTGCGAGTGCCAGTCCATCTTGTTGAACTTGTCCAGGCAGACTACCCGGAATGGAATGGTCGAGGGTCCAGGGTCCATGGTCAATGTGGCAGTCTCCAGAACGATGACCGCCGTATAGTCCGAGTACCGTGCCCAGTCAATCCCTGCAACCCTGATCCCCGCGTCTCCGTGTCCCCGCGTCCCCGCGTCCTCAATCGCTTCCTGGATATCAGCCCATGCGAAGACGGAGTTTTGGTCATCCGCGAACTCCGCCTCGTACTCGACCTTGAACTGCCGCTCGGACAGAATCTCCCGCTGGTGCTCGATGTACTCCCTGCTGATGTGCGGATTGGCTATGGACGGAAAGCGAAAACTCCTGGTTCTCCCAGTCGCCCCATCCCCCCATCTCCCCATCTCCCCATCTGCCTGTCCCTGCACGAACGCCCGATAGAAATGGTTCCTCCCGAACGGCGTGCTGACCATCACGAGTTGACCGTCGCGATCCGCGAGCATCGGGCCGATGACTTCCTCGATCACGCGGTCACGCACGAACGCCGCCTCATCCACGATCACCCTATCCGCCGAGTGCCCTCTCAAGTTGCGGCCGTCCTCATCTGCCGTGCGAGCCATTATCCGGCTGCGCTTATAGCGTATGTCGGGATACGGGGTCTTGGTGACTTTCGCGTGCTTGCGAATCTCCGCCTTCATCAGGAGCAGCCGCTCGATGGTGTCCGAGATCAGGCGGCTCTGGTCGTACGTCGGGGCGACTATCATCTGGACCGAGCCATTGTTCGCTATGGCGTACGTTGCGACATCAATCGCCGCCGCTTCGGTCTTCCCCCAACGCCTTCCGCAGGCCGCCACCTTCACCGGATGCTCATCAAGCAGCCACTCCCTCTGAGTGGGATGCGGTTCCCAATCCCAGAGCGTGCGCGCGAGGTCTATTCGTTTTTGAATTTGTATCGTCATAAGACTATTCGGTTACACGTCATTCGGTTGCGGTTGTCCCGACGGATCGGGATGCTCGCTCCGGCGGCACGCTGCTCGTATCGGCAAACGTCTATCGTGGAACGTCTGTGCCGTATGCCGTATGACGTCCCACGAAACGAGCCGCGTAACCGACCAACGTCAGACGAATCGTGCAGATATCACTCTTCCTCCGAGAGCCTCTCAATCAGGTCCCCGATGGGATCATCTTCCTCCATCTCGTCCTTGAAGAGCCCACTGGCCTTCAGGATTTCGATTGCGACCTTCGCCTTGTCCTTTCCGTCCTCGGCATTCAGCGCCGCCTCCAGCTCACGGCAGGCGTCCAGATAGAGTCTGGACAGCTTCCGAATCGCCGCCTGGCGGTTCGACTTCATTTCCTCGCGGATCGCCTGGGCGAACTCCGGGTCGCGCATCCAGGCCTCAATGGTTTCTTTCTTGATCTTCAGCTTGCGTGCTGCCTCCTCATCGGTGACCTGAAAAAGCAGGTTCACCGCCTTGATTTGAGTGCTGGTAAGCATTCCAACTCCTTTCCACCGAACGTATGTTCGATTCCCCTCCAATAATATAGGCGAGTTTTGGGGCTTTTTTGAAAGTAAAAGGTGTGAAGATTTGGAGAAAAGACTGTCACAGACGGACGTCTGACCAGTCGGACCGGTCTGACACGTCCGACACAGGCCTCTTCCGGAAGCCTATTTCCCCAGCACCCGGATGGTATCCTGGCCCGTGAGATCAGCGCCATCCAGGCAGGAGCCGGTTAGGGTTACGGTCTGCTCGCCTGGGCTCAGGAGGTTGCAGAGGGCCTCGCGATCGAACTTCACCATGAGGTCGGGGAGTCCGTCGGAATCATAGTCGCCGATTTGCGGCTGATGCTCCGCCGCCCCGATCACCCCATTTATCCTGAGTGAGGATACGTCAATGTCGTCCAGACTCCACTCGCCGGCAGGCATCTCGATGTAGGCGGTAATGTATTGCCCCTTCGACTTGGGATTGAGCGTGTCGGGCTTGATATCGAGCGTCGCCTCTATTACCGGCCTCCATTCAAAGCAGCCCATGTCAACGTGATCACCGAATATGCGCGTCTTTCCATCAAGGTCCGGCCAGGCAGGCGCATCGGAATCGCTGCCAACGTCAATGCAAGGCGAGCCTGCGCTGAGATGGAAATCGCCTGTCAACGGAGCGAGGAACAGAGGGTCTACTGAGATATTGCCATTCATACCGGTTTGGTTGGGCATGTTGACGTAATCGGCCGGATGTCCATTCCAAATGTCAGTGCTTCCGTAAACATCATTATTCCGCCAGACAAGAGGGCGCAACCTGTACACGCCCGAGCTGTTGAATGCCAGGATATTACTACACCACGTCCCCCCGCCTGCGAGGACTGCGCCGCCGAGAGGGGGGGAATGAGCGGCGGTATTCCCATAAAAGGTATTGTTGCACGCTAACAAATTGGAAACATCCGCATAAACGCCGCCACCGGTGCTGGTTGCCGTATTCGCGTAGAACAGGTTGTTGAAGAGATTATGGTAATCGGGATTGATTCCCCACATTGTCTGCAGCCCACCGCCAGCAACGGCGGTATTCTGCCGGATAACATTGTCGGCAATCGTATACGACCCATTTCCGTAGTAACAGATCCCGCCGCCCTGGGTGGCCGTATTCTGCGCGATGAGGTTGCGGCATATGGTTGCGTCGGACATGAGGCTGCCTTCGATTCCGCCGCCATACCCCCCCGCGGTATTGTTAACGATGGTGTTGTCCGAAATGAGCACGCAGCTAGTTACTAGCCCGATCCCTCCTCCCCACTCTGCCGTGTTCCCGCCGATTACGTTGTGGGCGATAAAGGGACATGCTCTGTACACGCAGATCCCGCCGCCGAACAGGCCGAAGCTGAGCTGGGTTCCCGTCCCATTTCGAATCGTGAACCCGTCCACGCAGCAAGTCCTGTATCCCGTGATTGACTGAGCGGTGACTACGCTGCCGCCTGCCTGGCCGTCCAGAATGCACTCGTTCTGCATCCAGTCTCGCTCAGACCTCTGGCTTTCGGTTCCTGCAAAGCCGCCATAGAGGTACACATAGGTCGCCAATGTGACTCGCTCGTTGTAAGTGCCGGCGGCAACCCACACCTCGCCTCCCTGCACCGATGCGAGGGCTATGCCTCCCGCCACAGTCTGCTTCGCATGAGCCCAGGTCGAGCCGTCGGTGTCATCGCCCGACGGGCTCACTCGAACTATTATGCTGTTGAATGGCGGTTGGGTTCCGTTGTACTCGTCAGCGCCGATATCGGTGACTCCTGCTCCCGGCAATATCCTGGCGTCACCATCCGTATCGAGCGAAGTCAGGCCGGGCGCATCGTTCCACCCCGCACCGATACAAGGTGACCCCGCCTGCAGGTGAATCTCGCCGAACTCAGGGGCGATAAGCTTCGGATCAACCGATATGTCGCCCGCTCCGGCAGACAGCCCCGAGTAGTTGTGGCCGTCGGGGTTGTGGATGCAGTTGTTACGCAGGGCCGGGGTCAAAACTCCGCTGCAAGTGGCCCCACCGGTATTGAAGGCAACCACATTGTTGGAGATGGACGAGGAGGAGCCTGAGCAGTAGATCGCCTCTCCGCCTCCATTGTGTACTATCGTATTGCTCACGATCGCCGGCGAGCAGTCCGAGACGTATATCCCGCATCCTGCCCCATGGGTGGCCGAGTTGGCGATTATTGTATTGTTCGCGACGGTAGCGGTGTCGTCCACTTCTTTGAGGTAGATTGCGCCTCCGTTACCCACTGCGAAGTAGACGGTGCCTCGCGTATCGGCCGTGTTGTATCGGAAGGAGTTGAAGCTGATCTGAGGGGAGCCTCCGGAGCAATATACCCCGCCTCCGCACGATCGCGGGTGGACACTGTCAAGACCATCTGTGTGGGCCACATTTCGGATGACTACATTATGCACGATAATGGGCGATGAATTGATTGCATAGATTCCACCGCCGCAACCTGGTAAGTAACCATCGCCGACGAAGTTGTCGCAGATCACATTGTTCGATATTGTCGGCGAAGCCCCGGAGCAGTAGATGCCCCCGCCTACCGTGGCCGTCCCGCTGCAAATGATGTTGTTCGAAATGGTCGGCGATCCCCCCGTGAAATAGATGCCTCCACCGGCATAAGCTTTGCCATTGCGAATGGTGAATCCGTCTATGACTGCTGTGAAGCCTGAGGGGGTTGGCTGCAGGGTACTCACCACGCTTCCAAGCGCCTGGCCGTCGAGGACGGTCACGTTCGCGGCCGGATCTCTCTCATTTCTGGATGTTTCCCTGCCGGCAAACCCGCCGTACAGGCCCACGCCGCCTAGCAAGGCGATCCGCTCGAAGTAAGGATGGTCGCTATCTCCCGCGACCCAGACCTCACCACCGGGGCCAGACGCATTGATGCCCGCTTGAACGGAATGGTAGGCGTGATCCCAGTCATTGCCTGGACCATTGTAAGTAGAGTCCCATTTCACGAAAACAGTGGCGAACGACGAGGACGATAGGATCAGAACGAGTACTGCCAACAGCATTAAGCGCTTCATGGAAAGCACCTCCGAACCTTGGCTCCCGTGTAGGTATACGGGTTGATATGTACTTCTTGTGGGAAATGGTCGCTAATCTGTCAACCTGACGACCAGGCCCTGCTGATTAGACCGGAGGTGCAAGAAAGAAGTTCCCGGGCAGATATCCGATGCTCGATGGACGCCGGACGATCACTCCGGCAGCTCGTATCCCTTCGTCTCGGGGACGAACCAGATGAGGATCAGGCCGACTAGGTAGACGCGGGACATCGTCACCGAGGCCTTTTCGCACGAACGCTGCCTACTGCTGCCCCCAGGAAGTCCAGGCGTTCTCTTCATCTATCTCGGTATCCGGAAGCAGGGGGACAACATTCGTGCCGTCCGGGTTCATGGTGTATAGCCTGTACTCGCCGCCCCGCTGAGGTATAAAGACTATCTTGCTGCCGTCGGGACTCCAGGAAGGCCACCCGCAGCCCTCAGGCTCATCAGTCAACTGATCCATGTCTGAACCGTCTGCATTCGCAACCCACACCTGGAGGCGCCCATCAGTATTCCGGGCAAACGCGATCTTCTGACCATCCGGGTTATAGCAGGGAGACTCATCAATACCCGGATTGCTCAGGATTCTCACGGCGGTGCCGCCGACGGACGGCACGGTGTATATGTCCAGATCGCTTACGAAAGCCAGCGTCGAACCATCCTTACTGAATGCGCACCCTCGCAAGTCGGTCCCCGAGGCCAACTGGGTGAGGCCCGTGCCATTAGCATTCATCACATAAATGTTCTCGGTTCCACCCCGGTCGCTGGCAAAGGCAACCTTGGTGCCGTCCCAACTGATCGCCGGGAGCCAATCATTGGCCGGATCATCAGTCAGGCGCTGCTGGCCAGTGCCGTCTGCATTCATGATATATATCTCCGGGTTGCCATCCCGATAGCTGTGGAAGACTATTCTTCCATTGCCGCTGATCGAGGGGCGAATGTTTGTGCCCAGGGTGGTTAGTTGGATAGGTGGACTGCCGTCGGCGTCCGTTACCCAAATCTGCGTTGCACCTCCGCCATCTCTCAAATGAAAGGCAATGATGTCGGACCTCTCGCCGCCTCCACCTCCTCCACAGCCGGCAAGAAGGCTCACCAGCGCGAGTACAGCACAAATGCCGAAAACTTGACCTGCAATTCTACCGCTCATGGGTACACGTCTCCTTTCATTGGTCGTAAGACCGGAAGGCCTCTCGGAGGACCTTCCGGCAGGGAAGTATCTAATCCAGCATTCTCTATAGATCCTGGCCCAAAGATGCGACCAGCGGGCCGAACGATGGCATCGAGTCGTTAAGCGCATTGTTCGTGATATTGGCCGCGCCGCTCCCGTCGGAGTTCATGACATAGACCTCGAGGTTGCCGTCGCGGTTGCTCACGAATGCGATCCTCGAACCCTCCGGACTGAACGACGGACCCCAGTCGTCTGCCGCATTATGCGTGAGCTTAGTTACGCCGCTCCCATCGGAGTTCATCACGTAGATCTCAAAGTCGCCGTTGCGGTTGCTCGCGAAGGCGATCTTCGTGCCGTCCGGACTGAACGTGGCATACGCGTCGTACGACGCGTCGTTCGTAAGCCTGACCTGGTCGCTCCCGTCAGAGTTCATGATGTACACCTCGTAGTTGTCGTCGCGGTAGCTCTCGAATACAATCTTCGAACCGTCCGGACTGAACGACGGGCCGCCGTTGTAGAATGCCTCGTCTGTAAGATTGACCGGCCCGCTCCCGTCGGAGTTCATGACGTATACATCCAAGCCGCTGTTGCGGTCGCTCTCGAATGCGATTTTCGAGCCGTCGGGACTGAACGACGGAGCATAGTCGTTGGCCGCATTGTTCGTGAGATTAGTTGCGGCGCTCCCGTCGGAGTTCATGATGTAGATCTCATTGTTGCCGTCACGGCGGCTGACAAATGCGATCTTCGTGCCGTCCGCACTGAACGACGGAACATAGTCGTCGGCTGTATGGTTCGTGAGATTGATCACGCCGCTCCCGTCGGAGTTCGTGACGTAGATCTCACTGTTGCCGTCCCGGTCGCTGTCGAACGCGATCATGTTGACAGGCCTCGACGAGGACCCGCCGCCTCCACAGCCGGCAAGAAGGCTCACCAGCGCGAGTACTGCACAGATGCCGAAAACTTGCCCTGCGATTCTCCTGTTCATATACTCACCCTCCTTTCATTGGTCGTAAGACCGGAAGGCCTCTCGGAGGACCTTCCGGCAGGGAAGTATCTAATCCAGCATTCTCTATAGATCCTGGCCGAATGTGCGATCTACGGGCCGAACGAGCAATCCTCATCCCTGGCCGCATTGTTGGTAAGCCTGGTCGGGGCGGTCCCGTCCGAGTTCATGACGTAGATCTCGTTGTTGTTGCCGTCCCGGTTGCTGGCGAACGCGATCTTCGAGCCGTCCGCGCTGAACGAGGGAACAATATCCCCGGCCGCATTGTTGGTAAGGTTGGTCTGGCCGGTCCCGTCCGAGTTCATCACGTAAATCTCCTGGTTTCCATCGCGTTCGCTATAGAATGCGATCTCCGTGCCGTCCGCACTGAACGCGGGATCATTGTCGCTCGCCGGGCCGTTCGTGAGGTTGGTCTGGGCGCTCCCGTCGGAGTTCATCACGTAGATCTCATAGTTCCCGTCGCGTATGCTCGCGAACGCGATCTTCGAGCCGTCCGCGCTGAACGCGGGATCATAATCCCAGGCCGCATTGTTCGTAAGCCTGGTCTGGCCGCTCCCGTCCGAGTTCATGACGTAGATCT
>Ga0307379_10001008_pt1 | contig 45462 bp, 46 predicted proteins | sample UN2MG_FD_202237 | JGI IMG/M metagenome (GOLD analysis project Ga0307379, IMG submission 202237) | Soil microbial communities from Risofladan, Vaasa, Finland - UN-2 | ecosystem: Environmental > Terrestrial > Soil > Coastal area > Acid sulfate soil | place: Finland: Risofladan, Vaasa | collected...
GTAGATTCGCAATTTTCTTTTAATGAAGATGATTATGATATAACAGTTGATTTTGATATTGATTCTGGTGCTGACATTGGAACAGATGGATGGTTTGCAGGATTAGAAGTTAGAGCTTTGACGGATGGTGATAATAATTTTGTTAGAATGGGTATCAATGGATATGATACGACTTACGTTGGTGACTCTGCAATAGATAGCACATCTGATATAGACACCATTGCTACAACTGATACAACCGGATCATTGAGAATTACTAAAGTAGGCGATGTTCATAATACTTATTATAAGGAATCAGGTTCCTGGGTATTACTCCATACAAGAACGTTTACATCATCCTTATCTCAAGTTAGATTATATTCAACAAATAATACTAATTTTCCCGCATGTACAGTAGATTTTGATAATTTCTTATACTCAGGGGACGAAGGATATATATGGACTCTTAAAAAAGATTTAGGCGATGATGCTTCACAAAGTCAAATTACAGGTTTGGGTTATGATTCTTCTAGTCATATAGTTGTTGCAGGAACACAGTATGGTGCCCAAATTTGGGGAAGTGATGATGGTGGAGAAACTTGGTCACTGAAGCAAGATTTATCAGAAACTAATGTCAATTGCTTTGCATATGATTCTTTCAATGACATACTAATTGCTGGTACTGGCAATAATGCTCAACTATGGAAGAGTAGTAATGCTGGTGAATCATGGACACTTAAGAAAGATTTAAGTTTAGATTCAACATCACCACAAGGTAGTATATTTTCATTAACATATGATTCTTCTAGTCATGTTATTATTGCTGGAACTTCTCCAGATGCCCAATTATGGAAGAGTGATGATGGCGGTGAAACATGGACACTTAAAAAAGATTTAAGTGAGGAGTCACCATCACAAGGCAATGTTCAATCTCTAACATATGATTCTTTTCATAATAGTATTATTGCTGGAACTGGTAATAATGCTCAAATATGGATCAGTACAGATGCTGGTGAAACGTGGACCATAAAGAAAGATTTAAGTCAAGAAACAAAAAATCAAACTTTTGTTCTTTCTCTAACATTTGACTCATTTAACAATATTGTTTTTGCTGGTGCTGGAAGTTATGGTCAAATTTGGGCGAGCGATGATGGTGGTGAAACATGGACACTTAAGAAAGAATTAGATGTTGAAACCCCATCCCAAGGCAATGTCAACTCAATAGTTTTTGATTCTGTTCAAAACCGTATTATTGCAGGAACTTGGTCAGATGCACAACTTTGGGTAAGTGCAGATGCTGGAGAAACATGGTTTTTGTCTAAAGATTTAGGTGATGAATCACCAAGTCAAAATGCTGTATATGAATTAATTTTTGATTCATTTCATAATAGGGTCATTGCTGGTACTGGTTATAACAATGGTCAACTTTGGGTTGGAGAGCATGATAGAATTATCTGTGGAACGAGTTTGAGTTCTAGTTCATCATCATTAAGTTCAAGTAGTTGCTCAAGTTCTGATTCTACAAGTTCAAGTTCAATAAGCAGCTCATCAAGTACATCTAGTTCATCTAGTTCATCAAGCTTAAGTTCTAGTTCATCCTCAAGTTCATTAAGTAGTACTAGTTTATGTTTAGATGAGTCAAATTTAGATGGTCAATGGGCTATTACAGAAAATTATGGGACTTGGATGACCAGAAGTGGAACAACTGCAACTTATACTCCATCTGCTTCTGGTTCTGTTAGAAGTTCAAGACTACGTAGTATTTTTAAGCTTTCTGGTAAACTCGATGTTCAAGTTGATTTTAATGTCACACTTGATGTAGGAGCAACAAGTGGCAACTACTCTGAACTACAAATAAAAAGAGCATCTGATAATCGTATTTGGGGCGGTATAGCAAGACTTAAGGTTGGTGGACCAAGATATTATTCATTTCATGAAAACCATACAACTGGCGAATATGCAGATGGAGCTGGTGCTAGTGGTAAGCTCAGAATAACAAGAAATGCTTCTAATGAATATCATATATTTTATTGGAGTGGCAGTCAATGGGAGTGGAAGGGTAATACAAATGGTCTGTTAATAATCTCAGCACTGAATGGAGAAGATGTAAAGATTGAATTACATTTTCAACAGGGAATTGGTTCAGCATGGGCGGGAACTTTATCTAATCTTCAAATTAATTCAGTAGATGGAATTTCTTGCTCGAGTTCAAGTTCATCATCTATATCTTCAAGTTCTAGTTCATCGTCATCAAGTTCAAGTTCAAGTTTATCATCGAGTTCAAGTATTTCATCTAGTAGTTTATCATCCTCATCAGAAAGTTCATCCTCTAGTAGTGTTAGTTATTCATGTAATCCAACAGTGGATGGAGAAATAACACTTATAGATACTCAATTAAACGACAGTTCCAAAGTTTATCGCGGTGTTTATTATGACCCCAATACAGGAATTCTATTAGCTGGTACTGCCGGCGGAGGCATTAGAAGTTATTCTATTGATGCTAATGGAAATATATCAGGTCAATTAGATCAACTTTATGATGGCAAACATATATATAAAATGTGGGGAAACAGTACTCATATATTTGCTGGTGGAAATGCTTTCTATGCTAAGTTCACTGTTAATGGAGCTGGTGTTTTAACTGATGTTACTAACGGTAACCCCGGAGTTCTCTGGTGGGATATTTATGCTGATAATAATTTTGTCTATGCTGCTGGTTCTCAAGGTATCAGTGTATATGATACAAATTTTAATCTTAAAGATAACAAAAATCCTGCTGATGGTAGGGGTGTTTATTATGATAGCAATAGAGAACTTCTTTTTGTTGGATTTGAATCATCTTATGGTTTAGCATCGTACACGGTTGATGCTGGTGGTAATTTAACATATAAAGATAATCATTATATAGCATCTAATCATTATCAAGGTGTTTGGACTGATGATGATTATGTCTATGCTTGTCGAAACGCTCAAGGATTATCAAGATACACGGTTGATGGTAGTGGAAATCTAACCTATGTAAGCACACTAAATACTTCAAGTTATGGTGCTCGTTATGCTCAAGTAGATGAAAAAACAAAAATAATTGTGGTTGCTGGGTCATCAAGTGTTTTTTGGACTATTGATCCTACTAGTTTTTCATTCTTGGATTTTGTTAATACTGGTGATAATACTTATGGACTTGGCATACATCAAAATCTTCCAGGTGTAAATGCGAGAGCATATCTTGCAAATTGGGCGACTGGTGCTAGAAGTTATAATATTGATCCTGTTTGTGAGATTCTTTTATCTTCTTCAAGTAGTTCATTGAGTTCATCATCTTCATCATCTTCATCAAGTTTAAGTTCTAGTTCATCAAGTTCATCATCAAGTTTAAGTTCTAGTTCTAGTTCAAGAAGTAGTTCTAGTTCATCATCAGCATATTGTCTTAATCATTCTCCAAATAGAGCTCGTGGTGGAACAGCAACAGCTTCATCAAATGTTCCAGGACTGAATCCTTATGAAGCATTTGATGGTATTGTTGCATATTGGAATTCTTGGGGTGCAGCAGGAGATTCAACACCTTGGATTAAATATGACTTTGGTGCAGGAGTTGTTAGACAAATTGAAGCTGTTATTATTTATGGACAACAATCTAATTATCCTGATCAAGTTCAAGTTCATGGAAGCAATAATGACTCTGATTGGACCTTATTGACAGATGATAATATGGTTTGGTCAGTTCCTACTGCATATCAACCTTCTGAAATAGGTTTTTTGAATTTAAGTTACTATAGATATATTCGTTTGTCATTTCCAGCACAACCTTGGGTCATTGCAAGTGAAATTGAATTATATGAATGTGTAGATACTACATCAAGTAGCTCTTTATCGAGTTCTGTATCATCGAGTTCTGTATCATCAAGTTCAGCTTCCTCTTATGTATGTGAATTGCCTGTGGATCTTGCAGCTTATGGCACATTAGGACTTCAAAGAGGAATTGTTTTAGATGATAACAATAATATATACGTGTCCAACTATGTTGAGAAAAGAGTTTATAGAATGGTTGGCACAAGTAACCAATCAAGCGGTTATATTGATGTTCCTCCAGCATATTCGGGAGGGGATTGGGCATTACTTGATCTGGATTGGTACAATGGAAGACTAGTTCTGTGCATGAATGAAACAATCACGAAGGAGATCAGATGGATTGAGGTTGATCCCAATTTCGATTCTACAGCAGCAGTAGTCCTCTATGATTTGGAGCTTGATAATAGTTCATATCCTAGTTTAGTTGGTTCTTTAGGTTTATATTTTTTAACTGCCGACCCAGACAACGGATGGCTTGTTGGAATAGGAGTTGGATATAGACCAAGTGGAGGGTATAGAGGAAGAATTGTTAGATGGGACTATACCACAGGAGCAATAATTGGTGGAGATATTACCTCTACTACCAGTTACAGATATTTATATCATGGTTTTCTTTTAATTGATGCAACATCTAATTTAATTTACGCCTTTGATGATCAAAATGACAGTTTAAGATGGTATGATTATACGACAGTAACAAAACAAACTATTCTAGCAGAAGAAGGTACAATCAGTTTTGGTCCTAGTAAAGGTGGTGGTTCAGGCGCATTTTGGCCAGATATGAATAATAACCTGTGGTTAGCAGGAGCTGCAGGTGCTAGTACACATTTTGGATTTCCATATTTAGGAATTAGTAATACCGCGGTATCTTGTGCTTCTGTATCATCAAGTTCTAGTTCTATTAGTAGTTCATCGTCATCATCAAGTAGTTCATCATCAAGTAATTCATCATCAAGTAGTTTATCATCGTCATCAAGTTCTAGTTCATCATCTATTTCTTCATCTAGTTCATTGTCCAACTCATCGTCAAGTAGTTCATTGTCAATTAGTTCAGTATCAAGTTCAAGTTCATCATCTATATCAAGTAGTTCAAGTAGTAGTTCTAACTCCTCAAGCTCTTCAAGTTCGAGCGAGTCTGCTGGTCTTTATGCATATTTTGGTTATAACACTGTATCTCCATATCCGGGAGATCACTATGGAATAACATTAAATGATGATATAAGAGCAGCAGGAAGGGAAAATAGTGAAACATTGGATGTTAGAAGAAATATCAATTTTATAAAAACGGGTGTAATAAAATTTGATTTACGATGGATGGCAGATTCAACATCTCAAATTGTTAATGCTTATTTACATTTGAAGACAACAAGCACTATACCATCAGGTATTCCAATTTCTGCTCATAGTATTGAGAAACCTTGGGTGGGGGCAGAGACAAATTGGATAGATAGAGGCACATCAACTGAATGGTCAATTGTTGCCAGAGGCGCTTTAGATTCAGAAGTTGATATTAGTCCAACTCCATTAGATACAATAACTCCAACAGAAGCTAGTACCTGGTATCGTTGGGAAATTACTTCTGGAATTTTGGATATATTAGCTAATCAAAATCTTACAAATAACTATGGATTTACCTTAAGATATCCAAGAGAAGGTGGAACAGCAATATTTGGAGAAACGTCGTTCCATGGTAATGGTGCAGCAAGTGATGATGATAAACCTTACATTGTACTAGCTCTAAAAGATTTTGTATTATTGTCAAGTAGCTCATTAAGTTCTAGCTCTAGTTCAAGTTTAAGTTCATCATCAAGTTTAAGCTCTAGTTCATCAAGCAATAGTTCATCTAGTTCAAGTGATTCTGTAGTTGCCTTCAATTGTGATGATGATTTTGATTATACAGGTTCCATAGCTACCTTCTGGACAGGAACTACAGACGCATATATTGCAGATGGTAACTATGCTGTTATGCAGCTTAGGGCAGATCTACCTGCATGGCAGATAGTGGGAGATATACAGACAAGATTTGAATTTACTTCCGATTTTGATGTAAGACTAGATTTTGAAATTTTAAATATCAATAATGATAGTGGTAGTACCACAGGTGGTTGGTTAAATTTCTTTTCTCTCAATGGTTATTCTTATCTAGGTATTTATATTGGAGATCAACAAGCTGCCATTCCAGGTGAGGTATTAAATGGAACTCAATATTGGGCAGGCAGGACATGGATTGAAGTAAATAGTGGTGCACCAGCAGGATCATTAATTGGAAGTCTTAGACTTACAAGATATAGTGGAGAATTAAGAGGATATTATTGGAAGGATGGAATTTGGCAATTTGATGGTTCACCTTCTGGTTATTTACTAGAAAGTGGATTTACTGGTAATGCTGATATATATGTTGAAACAATGCTATCAAGTCCAGATGGTAAAGATTATACACCAATAATTAAATTAGATAGATTCCATACTTTTGATGGTTGTGATAATACATATCTATGGGCAAGTAGTTCAAGCTCAAGTTTAAGTTCCAGCTCCATAAGTTCCAGCTCCAGTAGTTCATCTAGTTCTGTTAGTTCAAGTTCTGTTAGTTCAAGTTCAAGCTTTTCACAATATCCAGCATGGTCTATAAGACAAGCTAGTCCAAATTTTGCAATATCTGTTGGTGTAGGAGTGGGAAGTGATAATTTTGTGGTAGGATCAGAACAAGATGCTGTAGTATACGGTCAAATTTATGGAAGTGTAAAAGAAAATGATGATAAAAAATGGGAAGGAAAACTTTTAGGTACAGATTTTGATCCTAATAGAGTAACTAATGTTCAAGCATTTGCATATGATACAACTCATGACACTTTAGTAGCTGCAACGGGAAATGATGCTCAAATTTGGTATGCTTCTAGTGGCCAAATAGATACATGGCAGCAATCTACATTAAATCTTATTGGTAATTCATGGGTAGGTGGAATAGAGTCGCTTCTTTATATTCCTTCAGGTGGTGGAGTTCTATTAGCAGGTAGTGGAAAATCTACATATGCTACATCTCCAAGAGCTAGAATATACAAGAGTGTAAATGGTGGTATAGATTGGGTAAATGTAGCTGATTTTAATGGTGGTAGTGATTCTTTTGAACAAAGTGTTGTGGATATGGCATATGATACTGTACGTGGCAGAGTCATGGCATTGTCTTATAGAAGGTCACATCTATGGACAAGTGATAATCTTGGAGAAGACTGGTTTTTGAGACATGATTTTGGAACAGAAGGTAGACCATTGTCAATAGTATGGGATGAATTTCATCAAGTTGCACTGGTTCACTTAGATAATCTAATGTATAAGAGCACAGATGGTGGAGATACATGGGATTTGAAAGATTTTCCAAATCCTGGTACATTTGGTTCAGTTAGAGGTTCAATGGGTTATAATCCTGTATTACAAACTGTTTTCATAGGAACTAATGATAACGTAACCCCAAGTCCTGATGAATGTTATATATATAAAACTTCTGATGGTGGAGAAACATATGAACTTGATTTTACTTTTACAGGTCAAAGTGAAGTATGGGATTTTGCATATGCTCCTTTTACTGGAAAAATGGTAGCTGCTGTAAAACGGAAAGATGTTTATATAAGAAATGATTATTGGCCAAGCTCAAGTTCAAGTTCTTCTAGTGTGAGTTCTAGTTCATTGTCAAGCTCCAGTTCATCATTGAGTTCAAGTAGTTCATCGGTGAGTTCAAGCAGTTCATCTGTCTCCAGTTCATCGACTTCAGTATCATCTTCAAGTAAGAGTTCTAGTTCATGGTCATTTACTCCTGTTGAGAGTTTTATATTACCAGACTCTAATAGTGATTTTACATTAGAAGGACCTGGCGGATCTGGTATAGCTAGCACAGGAAATGGAAAATGGGTATGGAAAAGTACCACAACAGGTTCCTCTAACACTGGACCATCAGTTCCACCACCTGGACCTGATATTTACTATTGGTTTACCGAAACATCTGGAACATCTTTAGGTGAAGTATTTACAATAGAATTAAATAATAATCTCAATTCTTACAAATATAATTATACAGTAGATTTTTACTATAGCAATTATGGTGTTGATGGTGGTGGTGAATGTCTTGTTCAATATTGGAATGGATCTGGTTGGGATACTGTTCAAACAATAGGATGGAATGATTTTTATCCTGGTCCTTGGATTGCTGCAACATCAATTGATTTGAGTAGTTATGACAATGAAGATGGAAAAATTAGATGGCATTTTACAACTGGAGGAACAACCACATTTGCAAACGATTTTGGTCTAGATGATATAAGCATTACAACAGAGTTTGCTTCTATTTCAAGTTCGTCAGTTTCGAGTTCAAGTTCATCAGTTTCGAGTTCAAGTGTATCTAGTTCAAGTGTATCTAGTTCATCACTGAGTTCAAGCTCATCGAGTTCCAGCTCATCAGTTTCAAGTTCAAGTGTATCTAGTTCAAGCTCGTCTACTGGTCCTGAATTACAAGATTTGACAACATATACAGAGGTTGATGCAGGTGCTAATTTAGCGGTTCCAGGTGCAGTTCCAGCTCACTTGAACTTTACTACGATACCTATAAATCTTACTTCTGATGGTTATTTATACAAGGATTTTGGGGCAGGATATTTTGGAGATTTTAGTGTAGATTTTGATTGGAATTTAAGTGCTTACTCTGGTTCTGATTCTTGGTTATGGGGTGTTATGTTTTCTAATTCATTGGGAACATGGTACGATAATCAGATTGCAGCAGATGGAGTAGCATATGGTATTAGACGTTCCGTAAGTCAAATGTATCTTATAGCACATGATTTTGCTTCGTCAAGTACCCAATCGGGAGGAACTGGTTTATATATCCCAACAGGTGATGTTTATGCTAGATTTACAAGAGTGGGAACAACAGGAACAGTGTATGTCTATTCTAATCCGGAAAGAACTACATTATTAGCAAGTGCGACTAGGGCATTTGCGAGTACCACATATAGATATTTCTTCCCGTTCACTGTCAGGGGAATTGGGTCTGCTTATGACTTGACTGGTTATTGTAGAAATTTTTATTTGTAATAGAGGATAGAATCTTTTAGAACATAATATAAAGATTATTTATATCTCAAAAGGAAATAAATTTTATGGCGTGGAATAATTCTATAACTTTGACTATTGATTCAACTGCCTCTCTTACGAATTTTCCGATATTAGTTAAGTTATCATCTAGTTCTGGAATTGCAGGAACAGATGTTACAGATATTTTTACAGAATTAGGTGAAAATAATAAGAAAATAAAAATAGAAGATTCCACAAGTGAATTATATGTAGAAATCGAATCCTGGGATTCAACATCCGAACAAGCATTTCTATGGGTTAAAGTTCCTTTCATTGATAGTACAAATTCTACTATTCTTACCTTATATTATGATTCAAGTGAAGCTGATAATACAACTTACGTTGGGGATGTAGGAGATTCTGCAGCACAGAATGTTTGGGATAGCAATTTTGTTACTGTTCATCATTTTGCAAATGAACTTACTAGTACTTCAGAAGATTCGACTGATAACAATATAGATGCAACTGATTATAATACACAATTGGGTGCTTATGAGAACAGTGGAAAGTTCAAGATAGTTCCTGCAAATTCTGCTGCTGATAGAATTGAGATTACTGATAATGCTGCTCTTAGGGGACTTGCTGCTCTGTCTATAGATGTATATTTTAAAATGAATGTGGAAGTAGACTGGGGAAAGGTATTTGACTATACATCTGATTTAGTAGTAAATGATGATAGAAAGTATAGACTATATACTAATAGCGAGGGTACTCGCCAACTACTCTTTGGATTATGGAATACTTCTGATGGTACTATCAAGAGTCACGTTTTTTCCGGATATTCTCCAGATACGTGGCACATTGTGGGTATCACTTATGGTAGTGGAACCTTTCGTGCTTTTCTTGATGGAATACGAGAGAATGAAACTACTGGTTTGAGCGGAACTATAAATAATAATTCAAATGGAGACTTGCTACTTGGAAGGGATAATTTTACTGATTATCTAGCTGCTGTAGCATATTCGGAATTTAGAATAAGTAATATTTCAAGATCCGAATACTGGATGAAATCCACAAATGAAACATTACTCGATAACTTTGTTACATTTGGAGATCCTGTTTCAAGTAGTTCAAGTAGTTCAACTTCATCAAGTTCATCAAGCTCATCAACAAGCAGTTCAAGTTCCAGTAATTCAAGTTCAAGTTCCAGTTATAGTAATACACCAGGATTAATAACATTTTTAGATGTCCATAAACTGTCAAATTTACTTTATAATGGAGTTTTAGCTAGATGTGACAGCGATATTGTTCTTGCAGCAACTTGGTATTGGGTTTCTAGTCCTACTACAGCTAGAGGTGGTTTAGTTTCTTATAGTGTTGACCAGAATACTGGTGATCTATCATTTATTGAGAAGAATACCACTAGTTATTATGGAACAGACGTAGCAAGAAAATCTTCAGGAACTGGTGACTTAGTTGTTATGTCATCAAATGGAACTTATCCTCTACATTCATATCATGTTGATTCTTTTGGTGATATAACTTATTTAAATCAAATTGGTCCATCAGGGCAGGTTAATGGTGTTTATTTTGATGATAATTTTCTATATGTTGCACGTAGTGGTGCTGGATTAGAAGTATATACGGTAAATGAGGTTACAGGTGCATTTAGTTTAAAAGATAGCGATGATCGAAGTGGCACATATGGAGGACCTTGGAGTGTTTGGACTGACGGAACTGCTTTTATTTATCTTGCTTGTGGTGATGGAAGTAATCGAGGTCTTATTTGCTATAGTGTTGATGGAAGTGGAAATATTACATTTAATGATGGCATTTCAGATGGTAGCAATCAGTACAGAAGTGTTTGGGGTGACGGAAAATTTGTATATGCAGCAACTTCAGGTCAAGGTGTAAGAAGTTATTCAGTAGATGGTTCTGGTAATTTAAGTTTGAAGCATACATTGGGTAGTATTGGTGCTGTTGCAAGTGTTTTTGGTGACGAAAGTTATGTTTATGTTGGAACCGACACAGGAATTCGAACACTTTCAGTTAATCCAATAACAGGTGTGATGTCTGTAGTAGATACTTATGTTAATAATGATGCTACTGACATGTGGTGTTGTCCAAATTATTTTGATAATAGAACTGCTATTTTTACCGCTAATTACTCCACTCCCAATCTTGGATTAAACGTTCTTATGGGAGATGCTTCATCAAGTAGCTCATCTAGCTCTTCAACATCACTCATAAGTAGCTCTTCAAGTAGCTCAAGTTTAAGTTCAAGTTCATCATCTAGTAGTTCAAGCTTAAGTTCATCCAGCTCAAGTTCGAGCACAAGCTCAAGTTCATCATCTTTAAGCTCAAGTTCTTCTTCTGAAAGCTCAAGTTCTTCTTCTGGAAGCTCAAGTTCTTCTTCAAGTTCAAGTTCATTATCTTCTTCAAGTTCTTCTTCAAGCTTAAGTTCCAGTTCATCATCTAGCAGTTCAAGCGTAAGTTCATCCAGCTCAAGTTCTAGTTTAAGCTCAAGCTCAAGCTCATGGTCAAGTTCAAGTTTAAGTTCAGATGCAACATCAGAGATTGCGATCTGGGGTGAAAATTCAAATACAGATTATACAGGTGTTGCACAAGATACATTTATTTGGAGTAAAAGACCAACTACAAATTATGGAAGAGCATCTGATATAAATATTGATGGCGATGAGGATCAAGAAGCAACGGAAAAGACACTAATTAAATTTAATTTTAGATCCGTTGGTGTGTACATTAATAACAAAGAGAATATTGTATCAGCAATCTTGTGGTTAAGAGTTCGTGACTGGCCAGCTTGGAGAACTCACAACGTAAGTCTTCACAGAGTTAAAAAGAATTGGTTAGATACCGGAGCAACCTGGAGAAGAACAGGATATGAACCATGGGAAACTGCTGGGGCATCTGGATCTTCAGATATAGTAGATGATTCCACAACTGCTATAAATTCTATCAGTATTACAAGAGAAAGCACATGGGTAAGTTATGATGTTACAGATTTAGCTAAATATTCATATGAAAATGATGAATATTATGGATTCTTATTAAAGGATATGAATTATCCTGATGGAGATGAATCTGGTTTCTTTTCATCAGAAGCAACTGATGCAACTTCAAGACCATATTTAGAAATAACTTATTATAGAGTTCTTGAATCATCTTCAAGCTCTAGTTCTTCAACTTCAGAAAGTTCTAGTTCATCATCTCTATCATCATCCAGTTCAACCAGTTCATCTTCATCAAGCACAAGTTCCAGTTCAAGTTCAACATCATCTTCATCTAGCTCTGAATCTTTTAGTTCAAGTTCTAGTTCGGATTCAAGCTCAAGTTCATCAAGTTCATCTTATTCAAGTTCATCTTCATCTAGTTCTAGTTCGATTTCAAGTAGTAGCTCAAGATCATCTTCATCATCTAGTCTAAGTTCGGGATGTCTTGGTGGTGTTGATGATAACTTCATTGGAAATGATGGAGATTCATTAAATGGTCATAATTGGAAAATACCTACTGGATGGACTGCACCAACTATAAGAAATAATATGTGGTATGTGAATAATTTGGGCGTTGACGTATATGGTGGTTCTGAATCAACATTTACATTATTTGGTGATTTTGATATTCAAGTTGAATGGTTTGTATATAATATTGATGCAACAAGCGGTCTTGAGCATGGTATTTCAATTGTTGATGATTCCACAAGTACCCTTGAACTTAAAAGAATATCAGGTGGTTATGAATCAAATGTTAATGGAGATTCTCTAACTGCGATATCTGATTCAACAAGTGGCGCATTTAGAGTTATGAGATCCGGAGATGATTTTACTACACAATATTGGGATGATTCTTCTGCTTGGATTAACATTCATTTAGATTATACATCTGTATTTACTAATGGATTTAAGGTTAGACTTTTTATAAGTAATACGACTGGCGGAGCTTACAATGTTACAGGTTATTTCAATGATTTTCTAGTTCTTACTTCTGATGGAGTTAGTTGTATCTCAAGCAGTAGCTCATCTACAAGTTCTAGTTCATTTTCTGGAAGCTCTAGTTCAAGTGTTTCAAGTTCATCTGTATCAAGCTCTTCAAGTTCAGTTAGTTCAAGCTCTTCATCCGTATCAAGCTCATCTTCTATTTCATCGTCAAGCTCATCTAGTTCTCGTTCAAGCAGTAGTTCAAGCTCAACTATTTTTGTCTGTGATGATAGACTTTCAAATACATACTGGTCATCATTTGGATCAGGGACGTGGACAGGTTCATCGTGGCAATCTCAACTTGATCCCATAGAGGGTCATCATATTCATTTGAATCCAATTGGATTATGGGAAGTTGGTTATAGAGCTGGTGCAATTGAATTTGTTATTGAGAATGATACCACTGGACAAAATATAGTTCTTTCAGAAGTTATTCTTCAGGATGTTGGATTTAATTATATACTACAGGAATCAAATGTAACTGTTATAGACGGGATTCAAAAGAGATTCTATCTTGACTTTTCAAATAATCTTGATATAGAACATCTTCATTTTATAACAGATGCAACCAGCTCGTTTAGAGTTACACAAATAGAATTCTGCGATGGTAGTTCATCGAGTTCATCGAGTTCATCATCTGGAAGTTCTAGTTCTCTATCATCATCTAGTCTATCATCTTCAAGCTTGAGTAGTAGTTCATTGTCAAGCAGTTCAAGTTCATTATCATCAAGCTCAAGCTCTTTTAGTTCTAGTTCTAGCAGTAGTTCATTATCAAGCTCAAGCAGATCTTCAAGCTCTAGTTCATCACTTGCTATTCAATGGTATTTCCCAAAGATTCTTGATACAAATGTTGGAGTCATTGAAAGTGGGGCATTGAGTAATGTGTATGTAAATGATAATACTTCTATAACTCTTACAGAGATTAGTGCAACTCCTGCTTTTGATTATGACTTTACATTTTATGATATTCCTTATGACGCTACCTCATCATTTGAGTTATTGGTAGATGGTTATTATCAAGGAACTAATAATCATACCGTAAAGGTTAGGATTTATAATTGGGAAACCTTGACATTTGATGATGTTACAGGAGCTTCTAAAGATTTTCCAGATATGACCGTAAAAGGACATTATCAGTTTTCATTACCAGTTCCGATTGAAGACTATGTATCTGATACAACAAGCATTTCAAATGTAATGATAATTAAAATCATACACACAGACAATGGAAATGCTTCCCATAAAATGCGTATTGATCAGATGAAATTGTATCTTGGAGATTTTTCATCTTCAAGTTCTTCAAGTTCATCAACATCAAGTTCTTCAAGCTCATTGTCAAGTAGTTCATCATCTACATCTAGTTCTTCAAGTTCTCTATCAAGTTCAAGTTCAAGTGTGATTCCATATTACTTTCCATATACTCATACAAATAATTTGGGAACAAATGAACTTGGATCGTTGAATCTTGTATATATAAATGATGCAAACTATCTTGGTATTCGTAGAATAAGTTCAGGAAGTCCTGCTGTAAATACAGAGTTTAGATTTTTTGGAGTTGATGCTTCTGCTGTTCTATATCTTGAAGTTGAAGTTGACAATAATAAAATAGATTCAAATGTTAAGATGCAAATCTATAATTATGATTCAACAACAGCATGGGAAAATTTAACAGACGCTATAGATATCTATGGAACAAGCAAGACAACATTTATTATCAATCTTCCTTATGGACTCACACCATATGTTAGTGGTGGTGATTTAGTTTTGAGAATGTATGATACTGGTACAGGAAATTCATCATATGTATTGGTATACTATATGAGATTAGTTTCAGGTTCAAGCTCTTCAAGCTCAAGTTCATCATCCCTGAGCAGTTCGTCTAGTTTTTCAAGTAGTTCATCATCTCTATCCAGTTCAAGTAGTTCATCATCTCTATCCAGTTCAAGTTTAAGCTCAAGTTCATTATCATCTAGTTCTAGTTCATTGTCATCTAGTTCCAGTTCATCGTCTGTATCTAGTTCATCTAGCTCTGTATCTGTGAGTAGTTCATCAAGTTCTACATCAAGTTCTTCTTTATCAAGTAGCTCATCTAGTTCAAGTATAAGTTCATTTTCTAGTACTTCTTCTTCTTCATCAAGTGAATCTAGTTCAAGCTCAAGTATTTCATCATTAAGTTCATCAAGTTCATCATCGAGTGTTTCATCATCTAGTTCATCTCTATCAAGTAGTTCAATTTCTAATTCATCATCGAGTTCATCCCTATCAAGTAGTTCATCTCTATCAAGTTCAAGTTCAAGCTCAAGTGAATCTAGTTCATCCAGCTCAAGCTCTTATTCTAGTTCAAGCTTATCATCATTCTCAAGTAGCTCAAGTTTATCATCTATGTCAAGTAGCTCAAGCTCAAGCTCATTCTCAAGCTCATCTAGTTCAAGTAGTTCAGTATCTAGTTCAAGTATAAGTTCGTCATCTGTATCATCGAGTTCTGTTTCATCATCTAGCTGGTCTAGTTCAAGTCTAAGTAGCAGTTCAATATCAAGTAGTTCAATATCCAGTAGTTCAATATCCAGTTCGTCGAGTTCTACTTCATCGTCAAGTGTATCATCATCAAGTTCATCTATATCTAGTAGTTCCGTATCTAGTAGTTCCGTCTCCAGTTCATCTAGTTCGATATCGAGTTCGAGTTTTTCATCTTCATCAAGTACAAGTTCATCATCATCTTCATCAAGTACAAGTTCATCATCTTCAAGTTCATATAGTTCTTGTGAAATCTCTGTAAATGATGACTTCACAGGAACAAATGGAGACCAACCAAATGAAGATAGATGGGATTATTATAGTGTAGATCCTGGAGATGCTGTAACAATTCAAAATAATAAACTAAACTTCGATTCAACAACTGGATATTCAACTATTTCTAAGATTTTGAGTGAGTTCTGTTTCAAAGGTGACTTTGATTGTCAAGTTGATTTTGATTTAGAAACATTTGATAGAGGTTCAGGAAATATTCAAATGTTTGTTGCCTTACAACTAGGTTCAGATAGAGTTGGATCCAGAGCATATCTTGGAAGAGTCAACGATCTATCAACTGGTAACAGATACGTCTGTAAAGGTCCATTTAGTGCAAATACAGGTGGAGGTGTTGCAGATTCAACTGGTGCATTTAGAATTACAAGAGTTGGAACCTTGGCAACATTCTACTATTGGAGAAATGGTCAATGGGAATGGAATACTAATCCAGTTGGCAGACAATTTACAGTTGATGCTGATGACTATTATATGATGTTTCATTTTGTTAAAGATTCAACAGATGCCACAATGCTTGTTAACTTTGATAATTGGTTTGTTAATCAAGCAGATGGTTTCTGTTGTCCACCAAGTTCATCCAGTTCATCTAGTTCAAGTTTGAGTTCTAGTTCATCATCATTAAGCTCTAGTTCCTCAAGTTCATCATCAAGTTCAAGTTTAAGTTCTAGTTCATCAAGTTTAAGCTCTAGTTCAAGTTCAAGTTCATCAAGTTTAAGCTCTAGTTCAAGCAGTACTTGCCCAACAGGATATGTTGAAACAATAGGACCAACAAACTGGACTTTAGATACAGGATCTTGGGATGGAAACAAATACACAGCAACAACTGATGGTACTTGGAAGGTAATTATTAGTGCAAATGCTCCATTGTCAGGATGGTTTCCATTAAAACTAAGAGTAATAGTTTATAATGATATTAATTGGAGTCCATCTCTCATAAGTATTACAATGTTTGATAATGATGGAAATACTATGGCATATTCTGGAACTCCTGTAACATTGGATGGAGATGCAGTAGAAACAGAAATTGCAATGGATTCTACTGCATTTATAGATTCTACTTCTTATTTTGACATTGATCGTATAGAATTCCTTGGCGGAATAAATAAATTCTATGTCACCTCAGTTGAATTATATCAAGATTGTGATACAAGTTCATTTAGCTCAAGCTCAAGCTCAAAAAGCTCAAGTTCAATTAGTTCAAGCTCTGAATCAGCTGGTGGTGGTTGTGGTTGTTAAAAGCGAAAGGGGAATATAGTGATATTACAGTGGCATATCATACAAAGATGCAATGTTAGATGTAGACATTGTTATCAAGGCGAATATAGTGACAATGATCCCACTTATGATCAATTGATACATGTACTCGATAATTTTACAGAATTTGTTGATGACTTATGGCCAGGTGATGAGCATTGGGTTAGACTTACAGGTGGAGAACCGATGTTGCATAAAGATTGGAAAAGACTTGCAGTAGAGGTTATACAGAGAGAATTTACTTGGACTTTGATGACTAATGGAACTTTGGTTACACCTAAAGAAGCGGATGTTATTGCAAAATTAGAACCAGCTCATGTTCAAGTAAGTATTGATGGCGGTGAGGAAATTCATGATAATATACGTGGAAAGGGAAACTTAAAGAAGGTAGTAGAAGGAATAAAAAATTTACGTGCCAATGATATTGATGTAAGAGTATCATTTACTGCTAATTTGTTAAATATGGAAGAGATACCAAAAGTGGTTCAAATTTGTAATGAGAATGATGTTCAGATGTTTTGGACTGATAGATATATACCTCATAGTAGTGGAGTAAATCTTGGTAGTATTGGAAAGTCTGAACTTAAACGCTATTTACAATTGATTAAGATAGAAAGAGATAAATTCAAAAAAAATGGTAATCTTACTACTGTATCAATGGGCAGAGGATTACAATTTCTTGGTGGGGGAAGTCCTTATAGATGTATTGCAGGTGGAAGACTTCTGGTTGTATTACATAGCGGAACTATGATGGCATGTAGAAGATTAAATAATAGAATAGGAAATGCATATAAAGAAAGCATAAAAGACGTGTATCTTAACAGTCCTTTATGTAAATCATTGAGAGATCCAGAAAGTTTAAATTCTCAATGTAAAAGTTGTGTTCATGTAGATAAATGTCAAGGTGGACTCAAATGTCTTGCAAGAATTTTTACGGGAGATCCATTTAGTGGTGATCCAGCTTGTCCTTTGATAAAGTCAACGAATGAAAATTCATTGGGATGAAATTTTAAAAAATAAGAACAAAATATAAAGAGAAAACATTTAGGAGGATTATTATTAATGGATACCTATGGATTAGGAATAAAAGGAAATTTAACAGTAGGAACTGACAATACTTATGTCATGGGTGGTTTATCAACTCGAATGGCGAATATATATTCCGTTCTTTTTACAGGTATCGCAACGAGTGCACGGTATGCTGATCTTGCAGAAAAATATAGTTGTGGTGAAGATCTGCCCATAGGAACTGTCGTATCTGTATCAAGAAATTCAGAATTTGAAGTTTCTAAATGTGAGGTTGACTGTGATCCAGCTTATATTGGAGTGGTTTCAGAAAAACCTGGATTTATTATGGGTGATAGAAAAGGAGGATTGATCACTGGTCTTGTTGGGAAGCTTCCTGTTAAAGTGAAAGGACGAATTGAAAAATCCGATTTTATAGTTTCAACTTTCGATGGATGTGCAAGAGCTGGAATTCGTGGTGTAGAAGAAGCATATAAAATTGGAGTATCATTAGAAACGAAAACTGAAGATGATATTAGACTAATACTTTGTATAATTAAATAGAGAATGGAGAATGGAGAATGAACGTCCAGTATTATAATTCAGCATTGGCGCTTGTAAATGCGGTGCCTCACGTTCGACAAATTGATCCGCAATTTGCTGATCTCCTCCTAGATAAATCACAAGAGTATAAAGATAAGATAAAAATAGATTTAGAATTGGAGAAAGAAGTCTTTGAATTTAAAAAAGAAATCGAGAAGGGTCTATAAATTATATGCGTTAGAGATAACAACAACAGAAGGTTGCAACTTTAATTGTTCTTATTGTTTTGAGAAGGGAACAAAACCAAAAGTATTTGATGATAAAAATTATGATCTATTAATAAAAAGAATACATGAGCTATTAAACAATGACTGGTTCCAAGCAGAATATGAAGGATTAAAGATCATATTCTGGGGTGGAGAACCAACTATGAATATGTCCCTTTGTGAGAGGATCATACAAGAGTTTCAAGATGATGAGAGAGTATGTTTCTTTATATATACAAATGGTTCAACAATGGATCGTTTTATTGATATTGTTAAAATAGCTAATGATAAACCATTCATAGATGAAGAGTCAAGTAAATTTGTTGTTCAAGTTTCATATGACGGTAATCCTATTAATGATAACTGTAGACTTCCAAGAGATAAAGACTGTATTAGTTCAACTATTGTTAGAAATGCCATCGAGTTATTAAAGGAAAGCAATGTTGAATTTGGATTAAAAGCAACTCTTCCTTGGGACAAATTTCAATGGTTGCCTCTGGTGTGGGATGACTTTTATTCATTGTATAAAGAGTTCGGTGAAAGGATTGCTTATTCTGCTACAGTTGACTATTATGACGTCGGATTTCACAAATATGAGGACATTGTTAAACAATCAATACTCAATATAGCACGTAAAGAGATCTTGTTCTACAGACAAAATAAGAAGTTTTTATCAAATATATTTTCAGGTAATAAAGCTATCTGTGCCACCGGAAAAAGTATGGCAACAATAGATACTCAAGGTAACATTTCTTATTGCCATGGTTGTTTATATTCTGAAAATGACTTTGTATATACCAGTATTTTTAAGGATGACTTTATAGATAGTATAAAAGAATCTCATGATTTTTTTATAAAGTATGAAGTCGAACCAGATGAATGTAAGAGTTGTCCTTCTGGTCTCTGCTTAAGATGTAATGTTAGAAAACATGATGCAAGCGAAAAAGAAGAGTTTCAAGATAAATGGTTTGATTATACATCTCAACAAGAATTATGTGAATATTACAAATTAGTTGGAAAAATAGGAACCGCTACAAGACTGATATTAAGGGAGGAAAAGTAATGCCTTGTACCTGTAATGCAATATGCGACAATGATTGTGCTGCTAATAACGCCGTCTGTTCAGGTCATGTTCCATATTGTTCAAATAATTTTACATTTACAGCAGTAGCATTTGGCACTTTAGTTACAGCAGCTCATATAAGAGAATTAGAAACTGCAATAAATGCTGAAAGAAATGACACAAGTAGACGTTTTAATGCAGCGAATCCGGTTCCTTGTGCTAGTTTCACTTCTGTCGCATGTACAAATAATGATTATCCTGCCTTTCCATTTACAGGAGGATTAGCTGGAGATGTTAAAGTTGATGATGATACCGATGATATTATACAAGCAAATAATGAAGTATCAAACGGAAGTGGATTTGGAGGTGTAATACCAAGTGATCCAACTACTGGAGATCTTGTTAGTTATTTAATGTACACTGGAATCCAAGCTAAAATTAACGAAACGAGAAATGTGTGTATATGTGACTCACATTGTAGTTGCAATCCAGCGGACTGTGGATGTAATGGAGAATGTCCTAGTGATGATTACTACTATTATTATTATTATCCATAAAGAATATAGTGAAGGAGGAATGTACAAATGCCTGCAATTTTTAATGCACAACTTTCGGAATATGGAAATCATTATCAAGTAACAAATATCTTTTTAGAAGAAGTTAGATATATCCTACCACATGCCAGATATATCCCCCTTTCAAATCATGTTGCTTTAGCACTTAAAAATGACTTAAATCAAGGAAATCAAATTACTATTGAGAAACAATTAGTTGATAATCCTAAAAATCCTGATATCCCTTTAGAATCTTTCAATATTAAAAAACCAGAAACTATAGATGAAAAGAAATCGCAATTAAAATCTAAAGTAAATCAGAGAATATCTGCTTATACTGCATTGCTATCCGGTCTTGAAATGTATGAATTTTTTGTTGTCTTCACAAAACTACAATCCCTTGGTTATCAAGTTTTAAATGAAGAAATCAAAGAAGAGACTTTTCTAGAAATAATAAATACTGGCAATGAGGATCTTATTACAGATTTAGAAATATTTCTTGAGTTAAAAGATAAGTTTGATAAAATCTCGAAAAAATATAGAGGAATCAAAGACTATTTTAGAGAAATTGATGAATCAGAAACAGAAGAAGAATTAAGCGAGATTAATGAAGGATGGAAAGGATGGTTAATAAACTAATAGTGAAAGGTTATCTTGATGAAGTATCTTGTGATAGGACACAAATTTGGTGCTCTAAAGAGAGGAGGGTTTGTTGTTTCTAAAAGATTCTGCGAAGAACATTCAAATGATTGTAAATTTATTCAAGATATAAAAGCTAGAAGTCTTAAGATTTTAAATGAAAAGTATCGAAGACTTATATTTAGAACACAAGTTCCCCGTTGTTATTCCATCCCAATAAATTTTGTTAAGCTAAGAAAGTTAAACCACATAATTTATCTTAGAGCAAGATACCTATCTCAATTCTATAACTCATGCACAAATGGTTTTTATTATTTTAAGATGCACGAGAATATTAGAAACTACATTCCAATGATCACAAACTTTCCTGAAATAACAGAACAACCAAAAGACGTATGCTTGGGGTTTTACGTTAGAAAATGGTTGACTCCTGACTCATTTGATCTATTTGTTAATATACTTGACAATATAAAAGAAAGATATGATCTGTGCATTATGGGAGATCAAAATGATCAACTACAAAATCATCCAAATATCAAAATATTTAAACACACTAATGATAATTATGATTTCTTTAGTAGAATAACTCATTATTTTTATCCAACGTCAAGATATTTTGTAGATCCATTTCCACATTCAGTATTGGAAGCTGTACAGACAGGAAAACAAATTATATTTTCTAAAATAGATAGATCTCACAAGGATGGAATTGATGATATTAAAGATTGTATTGAATGGCATAGAGAATTTAATCCTAATATTTATTTAGATAATTCAAATCAACTAATGACAGCAGAGAACTTTAAAAAATTTTATCAATTTATCTTTGATAATAACTGGGAATATAGTTTTGATAGACACAAGTATAAGAGCATGAGTGACTGGATATATGGAGAAGTGTTATGAATGCTGTAATATTCTATGAATATAATCAGTTGATTACCGGATCAACAATTAATATGTTTGAGTATTTCCTCTGTGGTTATCAATATAATAAAGACTTGAAACTTGTTTTGATCAATGCAACTAAACACACTATTAAAAAGTTTATGAGTATTATAAATGATAGATACATTTTAGATGGTATAGAGGATTTTGAAAAGAATATCATCCAGACAAGTAAGAGTGGTTTGATAAGAATGAAATTCAATACTGTTTTAGTTTTAGATTATAACACTATTAATCATACAAGAGGTATATTGAGAGCAGATAAAATTATTGTGATTAGTGAAAAATATACAGAAAGATACTTCTTTAGTAAGACAAAATACAATGTTACATACTATGGTGAAATGCCATTTCATTATAGAGATATAAAGTATAGAATGAAATGTTTATTTTATAGATTTAAACCTCTATATGAAGTTAAAATTGGATCATATATTAACTCGCCTAGAAATGATGAAAATATTGAGTCATTAGCATTGTCACTGGGTGCTCCAGAACCATACATAACCAAGAGCAAGACAAAGCATAAAGAAAATCTATTTGAACGTTTTACAACTTATGTCTATTATCATGCAGACAAATGGTTTGATCCTCATCCAAGATTGTTTTTAGAGTGTAAATATTATGGAAAAGAGATAATATATTATAATCCAACTGGTGTTAAAGATGGAAGTTGGTATAGATATTATGATGTTTTATTAAATGGTTTAAGAGATAGAACTCTAAATTCAAAGGATGAAATAATAAGGGGATTAATTAATGGGTAAGTTTATTATTCTATTCCTTGGAGCTCCGAGAACAGCTACTAGATCTTTATGGAGTATATTATCCCAACATCCTGAAATTGCAAGAACTAGAATAAAAGAACCTTTAACTTATTTTTCTAGTATGAATAGACTTATGCTGGATCCAAAGTCCTATTTGGATGAGTTTAAGATAAACTATAGAACAAAAGTATTGTTGGATACAACTCCATTTCCATATCATACATCTCTTGATTTGGTTAAATTAATTATAGAGGCAAATGATCTAGAAGCTAAAATTTTATATCCATTGAGAAAACCCTGCGATAGGATATACTCTAGTTTAAAAATGTTATTTGTAGTAAAAAAAAGAAACTTTGATAGATTGAGACATATTACATATCCTGCATTTATTAAAGATAATCCATTGAATTTTATACCTGATAAGTTCTTGGAGAATATAGGTTGGTGGTTGGATACTGAAATTTTGAAAAGTGCAAGTAAGGTGACTGATGAAATTTTAGTTTTTAGATTTGATAAGTTTGACTTTGATAAAATTTTTGACTTTGTCAGACTTAAACCAATTAGAATAGAAAACTTTATTCAAACTAATAAATTATTGAATGAGTGGAATACTCTAACATTACCAAAAATAAAAGTTGATACATTTTTTCAAGACAACACTCAAACTAGAAATGATTTCGATAAAATCTTTTTATCACAACTTCAAACAATAAGAGAAGTCTATGAAATTGATTTAGACGATTGGATATCTGAAATTGAAGACAATCCTAGCAATACATGAGATAAGAAAAGAGTTTTTCAATACACCTCTTGAAAACTACATCTTGACATTTGATGATGGATTGTACAGTCAGTATTACTATTGGCCATTAATCAAAAAAATAAAAACCAAGAAAACATTTTTTATAGCAACGAATTTGATAGGAAATGGTCCAAAACGTGAACAATTTAGTGGAGAGCATAGAGAATTTCCATCTTGTTATGATGCCTTACAGTCTTGGAAAGATACAGGAAGTAGAAGCAACTATATGAGATTGTCTGAACTTAAGGAAATGATCAATGATGGAGCAGTTATTGGAGGGCATAGTCATAATCATATAAAGAATTATGAGGGGTCATTAGTTCAGCAAATAGATGATATACGTAATGATATAGAAACAATGATTAACTGGTTTAAAATCCATTTAAATTTTATTCCAGATGATTATGCATATCCTCATTATGAAGATTATATATTTCTAAAGATATTGTTGAAGGATTATGGTTTTAATAAATTATATGGAAGGGAGAGAATAGAGATTGAAAAAGAAGAAAATATATTTCCTTTTTTATGATCAATGCATAGTGAATGGAGGATTTTTTGATAATTTTGAATATTACTATCTGGTCAAAAAAGCATTCAAAAACTGTGAGGTCAAATATAGATGTATTACAGATCATCCAAAAATTGATGTATTAACTTTATTACAGGATAAGTATGAAGGAATAGAACCAAAAGTGTGGAGAGATATTGAAGTCATTCCCCATATATTTAGGAAGTTTTATAGAGATCCTGTCTTGATGGATTTGATAATCTGTGCTACTAACTCTGCAATATATTGGTTTCTTGAGCATGGAAATATTCAAGCAGCAAAAGCATATATTGGATTGGGAGATTGGAGAGATATTCATCCAAAACAAAATAAGTATTATCAAAAGTCATTAATACTATGTGATGAGAGAATATTCAATTATCCAGATCATGTAAATTGGAAGAGTTATAGAAAGAAAATTCTATTTGATAAGTATAAAAATAAGGAATATGGTGAAAGATATGACAACCTACTCAATCTATCTCTTGTAGAGAGGAGATTCTCTCGTGAGTATATAAAGGAAGTAATGTACACGTATCCTGGAACGTGGGTGGGTTATACAGGACGTAAGAATCAAAGATATTATGATTGGTTTAATGAAAGTGAGAATGCAACATTAGTGATTCCTCCTGTAGATGATTTTATGAGTTTATTTTATAGATTTGTCTATCTTCCATATAAAGATGGATGGGATGCTACTCCAAGACTGATGCCTGAATGTATATTCTATGGAAAGAAATTATCATATTATAATGATGGTAGAGATATTCGTTCAGGTGGATATTATAGATATCAAGATACAATGAATGATTATAAAGGACTTTGGTTAAAAGAAGATGATGAAATTATATCTCATATAGAGTCAATGCTATGAGACAAATAGATTTTGAGTTGACAACCTATTGTAATGCGAGATGTCCATTTTGCAATAGGACAAATGATCCAGAATTAAAATTAGAGCATATGGACTGGAAAATAATAGAAAATATTCCCATTGAAAGGTTTAATCATTTAATGCTTCTGGGCAATAGAGGTGATGCTCAAATGTATCCAAAGTTATTTGATGTGATAAAACATTTTGAAAAAAACTCAAAAGCTGTGGTTACAATTCATACAAATGGTTCATACAGGAGTAAAGAATGGTGGGCAGAGTTAGCAAAAATTCATCGCTACTATAAAGCAAATAAAACAATATTTGCTTTAGATGGTCTTGAGAACACTCATAGTCTTTATAGAAAGGGAACTGACTACAATAAGGTTATTGAAAATATAGAGAATTATATAAGGTTTGGTGGAAATGCATGGATTCAAATTCTCATCTTTAAGCATAATGAGCATCAAATTAATGAAATGAAAAAGATGTTAAAAGAAATGGGAATAACAAAAATTTGGATTAGACAATCGAGATCTTATAATGATGAACTTCAAAGACCAGAGTTGATGATGAACAAAACTAGACATGAGCAGAGTTATGAGAAGAAAAGAATTCCTATATTCTGTATCCATCAAAGTGGAGATATATATGTTAGAGTTGATGGTGAGATAAGACCCTGTTGCTTTATGGGAGATGAAAAGTATAAACAAGAATTTATTGAGTTTATGAAAAGAGACCTATCATGTCTTAAATATATTACTGAATATTGTAAGGATCCAAGATCTATAAATTTGAAATATCATACATTTGATGAGGTGATGAATAGTGGTTATTTTAAAGCTATAAAGAGAGACTACAAAAAAATACATCAGTGTAATCTGAAATGTAGAGTTAGGTTTAATGAGATAGTTAAGGAGGAACGGATGTGACTCTGAAAAAAGTTGAAGACGTTAAGGAATTACAAATTGGTTTAACTACTAGGTGTACAGGAAGCTGTAAGTTTTGTTTTAGAATGGAACTCATAAAACGCTATCAATGGAATGGATATCCAGTAGTAGATATAGATACAAAGCATCTCTTTAAGGTTATAGATAGTCTTCCAAATTTACAAAATATAATCCTAATAGGAAATAAAGGTGAAGTTGTATGCCATCCAGATATTAAGAATATCATTAAGGGATTAAAATCTAGACCAAAGATAAAAAGAATTTACATGGCAACAAATGGAGCTTCAAAGGAAAGAATATTTTGGAGATGGTTAGGAAGTATTTTGGGAGATAATGATAAAGTTGTCTTTGCTATAGATGGTTTACAAGATACACACCATATATATAGAAAATCAAAATTTGATACTGTTTTTGACAATATGGTTGAGTTTATAAAAGGAGGTGGAAATGCATGGTGGCAATTCATAGTATTCAAACACAATCAGCATCAAATTGAAGGAGCTAGAAAACTTGCAAAAGCGGTTGGTTGTAGACAATTTATTGTAATGGTATCAAGGGCATATGATGATGAGTTTGAACGCCCTGTAGATTGTGATGAGATATCGCAAAAAACAAAATTTGAGTTAGCTTTGGAAAGAGTGAATGATAGAAAAGTTTCATGTGAGGCAAAAATTAATGGAAGAATTTATATGACAACCAACGGTTTACTGTTTCCATGTTGTCGAATGGCATGTTTTTATAGTGAAGAAATGTATAGAGATCCTCAACAACTTTCATCAAAAATACTTGCTTCACAGAGCAGAAGAATTATTAGCACATACAGGCATAGTGTTGAAGAGATATTGAACTCTGATTTTTTTAGGAGAACCTTTGACCATCTTGATGATGAGTTTACAGACAATCCAGTCACAGGAGTAGAATATACATGCTGGAGATTTTGTAGATTTATGGATTATCAAAAACAGAATATAAGGAGAGAAGAAAAACTATGTTGATTCTTCACTATTACAAGTCCACAATTGATGGAGTTATGACATCTTTAATAGATACATTCTTTAATTTGAGAAGACCGCTTTCAGGTCGTCGTTATGTTGAGATGAAGTTTATATGTCCAGAATTATACTTACTTGATTTTGATGATTACTACAATTTCTCAATTGAAAATACAGAATGGTATGAATATAAAAATTCAACTGGACTTGAGGTAGAACCTTATAAGAAAGAAGAAGATCCTTTGAAGTATCAATTTAGATTGTTTAGAAATGAATTAACAACATCGGTTCCATTCTTAAGATTCAATAGGAACTTTGGAGACTTTAATTTTTTCTATGATATAGTACAAGATAAAAATAGGTTTGAGAGCGATACCATATTATGTTCAGCAAGATTGTTATATGAAATACTTATGGGATTAGATATAGAACTTGTCTGCGATAAACTCTTAGTCTTGGATAGTCTTGACACATACAAGAGTAAGATAGGAATGTTCCCTAATTTTGATGATCTCTTTGATACAATGTTTAAAAATACAATAGTTGTGCAATTTTCAAATCCTGAGAATTTTCGAGAGACCAAATATAAACAAATAGATTATTATCATAAATTAAGTTATAGACGATTAAATGCTTTGAAACAATCTGGTTTGATTAAGGATGAATTAAATTTTACAAGAAAGAGAGGTAATAAAGGCGAGATATTTCCTGGAATGTATTTTGAAAATATAGGAAAACAATTATTTGAACATTTATACTTTGGTAAGAAGTGTAACTATTATGCTGAAGGAACATATACAGATGATGGAATGTGTCAATATTTAGGTCGTTTTGGAATTGATGGAAAAGTGGATCATGTTCCACTTAATTTAACAAAAAATCAAATAAAGGATAAACTATTTATGAAAAGTGGAGATCCTTTATATCTACTAGTGAAAAATGATAAATATGAAACTATATAATTTGATTGATTTTAGACAACTACAACAATGTGCTATCTTAACAGAGAGGACAAGACTCTTCATTGGATATTTATGTAATATCAACTGTAGATTTTGTTTTTATAAAAACACCTCCCACGTCGATATAAGAGATAAGATTTATCAACAACTTGACTGGGGAAAAGCATATGGTATTAAAGATTGGGATATATCTGGTGGTGAACCTTCTCTTTTATCATATTGGTTTAGATTATTAAAAGATATGAAAACGATGGGATTTAGAAATATAGCATGTATTACCAACGGTTATAAGTTTGCAGATATTGATTTTCTAAAAAAGAGTATGAATTGTGGATTGAATGAATTACTATTCTCGGTTCATGGTAAGGATTCTGAAAGTCATGATAAAATGACTGGAGTTAAAGGATCATATGATAAGATAACCAAGGCAATATTAAATGCTATACATGAGGGTATTAAGATAAGAATTAATGTTGTGGTCGCAAAAGATAACTATAAAGATGTTATATCCATAGCTGAACAGGCAAATATAATTAAACCTATTGCATTTAACTTTCTACCATTTAGATTAGAGAACTCTGCACCAAAAGAGAATTGTCTTAAATATAAAGATGCAGAACCATACATCAAAGATGCAATTGATATACTAGATAAGAGTATAAAAATAAGAGTTAGATATATTCCCTTCTGTGTAATGGAAGGATATGAAGAGTATGTTGCTATGTATCTTCAACGAATGTTTGATGAGTATGAGTGGAGTGAATATACGATAAGAAAATTTGAACATGCTAGATTTGATAGAGATGTTCCTGAACTTGATTGTGATTCAGACAAATGGAAATTAGAAATTGATGCTATTCATAAATCAATCAAGCATGTAGCTAATCACTCATTTACTTGTCTAAGATGTAAGTATATTCATATATGTGAAGGAATATGGTTTAGTTATGCAAGAATATGGGGAATAGATGAGTTTAAACCAATACATGGAGAAAAGATAAAGAGTATAATAAGGAGAGAAAATAATGGCATTGTTAAAACAGTTAGTTAAAGAAAGAAATATTAAAGATAATAAGAATGAAGGTAGGGTTATTCAACTCATCTCAATAAATAATGGACTTGTAACAGAATTGAGAAGATCCAGTACAAGTATTATAAAGCAGTTTCTTATAAATAATGGATACGATGTTGAATGTAATGATTACTTTTATATTATGTATAGTCGATTTAGTAAAACAGAGTATGCATCTTACGTAGCTGAACTTGCTGATCTTCCAAAATTTATCCCCATGCTTAAAAATTATAGAGAAAATAAAGATAACTTATTAAAAGGAATTGAAGATGAGTTTACGGAACATCAATGGAAGATAATAGAAAGAATAAATTCAGATGTTGAAAAATTAGAAATACCTGATAATAGTGTTTTTGGATTTAGTGTAACATATATTTCTCATTTCTATTGCTCATATTATGCTCTAAAATTGAGACAAAAGAATCCAAATATAAAGATTGTTATGGGTGGGTATCATATGGGTTTTGGTGAAAATGTTAGAGACTTTTCCCTTATAAGTGGTATTGTAGATGTGGTGGTTAAAGATGATGGATGTCAACCAATGTTGGATGTCATTGAAGGAAGATTAACAAGCGGTGATGTGATAGGTCGCTTTAGTAAAGTTCCTTCATGGCCAGAATTTAGTAGATTAGATGTTGAGCTTTCAAAGGGAATAATTCCTTCACTTACTTCTGTGGGATGCCCGAATCAATGTGCTTTTTGTGCAAGTAAGAGACCATATATTACATATAACCTGGATAAGATGGAAGAGTATTTAATAAGAACTAAAAAGAGAAGTGGATTTACTGCAATAGAACTTGCCGATGATAATGTAAATGCATCAGTTGAAAGAGGAATACGAGTATGTAATATGATGAAAAGAGTAGGAGTTCAAGCGTGGCACTCTTTTGGTGTTCCCAGAAACATTCATCCCGATTTTGTTAAAGGATTAAAGGAGTCAAATGCTGTTAGCATATTCTTAGGTGCAGAGAGTTTTAATAATAAAGTATATGAGTTAATGAATAAAGCTCAAGGGCAAACACAGGATGAAGCTATTGAAGCTATTGAAAGAGTTTGCGAATCTGGAGTTATGGCATGTGTAGGATTGATTGTAGGATTACCAGGAGAAACAGATGAAGATAATAAATATAGAATGAAGATCTGTGAATATTTTTGGAATAAATATGGACATTTATATGATTTGCTCGCTACAGTATTTAAGTTATTTCCTAATTCAAGAATTTATCAATATCCTGATGAATTTGGTGTCAAGTTGACATATTGGGAAGATGAGTATGTCAATGCAATTCCAGAATTAAGAGAGGTGTTAAGTAAAATTCCAAAGAAATTTACAATTGAGGGAATGAAAAGGCAAGATGCAAGAGATAGAATGATGAAACTTAGAAGTTTATATCCTACTTCGGGATTAGCAAAATGGGATATGGATAAAAAATATACAGAGAAAGGAGCATTTAATTTTAACTATACAGGAAATATGGAACTTAATTTAGAATATGCTACAGATTATGTAGAGAAGGGAGCGTTGGATGAGGATTAAAGAAATATCTCATAGAAATTTTCAAAATGATCCTGAATATTATTCCCTTCATTGGGCGATTACTAATAACTGTAATTATCGTTGTGACTATTGTGGGGTTTATAGAAATGAGAAGATATATGATTTTGAGAAAATAATAGAGTTTATAAATTATGTTGATCAATTTAAGAATGTGGATACTGTACTGTTTGGTGGGGAACCTCTGATTCATCCACACATATTAGAGATTGTTAAGAGGTTAAAAACTGATATAAGAATATGTACAAACCTAAGTGCAAACCTTCATTTTTTTAAAGAATTAACAGATATCAATAACAACTTAAAGATTGTTGCTTCATATCATCTTCATAAAGAGGACCTGAAAGAATTTGCAGATAAATTTAGATTTCTGATAAATCATACAAACTTCATCAAGGTGAAAGTTATGTTTGACTCTAGATATAAAGGGAAATGTAAAAATGTCTATTACTTTTTTAAAGAATTTGAGCAACAACATAAAAACTGCAAGGTTTATCTAGATATGGTATACCATGAAATATGTGACCTTAGTGAAGAAGATATTAAATTCTTTGACTCAAAACAGGAAGATGATAGATTCTATATCAGGACAAATGAAGGTGAAAGATATACATCCTATAATGAGATAAGAAGGATGTGTAATGGATTTCCAATTTTCTATGGTTATGAATGTGACTCTGGTAAGTCAGGATTGTTCATAGACTCAGATGGTTCGGTTTATCATTGTCAGACTAAAAGGAATAATAAGATATCCATATTCAACTTGAATGTAAACGATTATAGAGATCACTGGATGTTTATAAATAACAGTAGATTATGTGATCAAAAACAACCATGCTATGAGGTTGTCATACCAAGGAGGATAAATGATTGAGATATTAGAGGTAGGGATTAAAGAAATGTTGGATAATTCGAATACCTTATTTTCCTATTGGTTTGTGACTGGAATATGTAACTATAAATGTGACTACTGCGATGTATATCATAAGGAGAGAATATATCCTTGGACTACAAAAGAAAGAATAATTGAATTTTTAAATTATATGGGGACAATTAGAAATCAAAGAGTTTTGCTTTATGGCGGAGAACCAACCTTAGATCCTGATATTTTTAAGATAGTGGAAAATGTAAACAGTTATATAAGACTATTTACAAATTTCAGTCGTAGTTTGGACTTTTTTAAACAACTATTAGATATAAGAAAAGATATGACTATATCCATATCTTATCATATTTCTCATTCTAATGTAGATGAAACTATTAAGAAGTTAAATTTTTTAGTAGATAACAATGTAGCAAAGATAAGATTAAAGATTATGGGGGATTCGAGAATAAGAGATAAGGTCAAAGAAACATATAAGTTGTTTAAGTCATTTGATAAAGATGTTGAAGTCTATTTAGATTTAGTGTTGCCTAATAGAAATGGAGATATAGGCGCTAAATGGACCCCTGAAGATTTGGAATGGTTTTTACCAATGCAGAATCACAAGACTCTTAGGTTAACTTATAAAGAAGATCATAAAGTTAAAGTGAGAGATGTATCATGGAATGAGATGAGAACAACTATGTTAGACTCCAATAACTATTATAGATGCGGGGCAGGTGGGAAGAATTTAATATTCATTGATTCAAATGGAGATGTTCTTCCGTGTAAAAGTCATTTAACTTCCTTATTCAATTTAGATAAAGACAATTTTAGAGACAATCTAGATAAGATAAGTGACAAGGGCATGATATGTTCTCATATGGGATTTTGTTGTGAAACTGACTTTCCTAAAAAGTTGGTATGTAAAAGAAGAATTCGTGAACAAACTAAAAACATAAGGAATGTTTTATTATGATAGCAGAGGTTGGTTCTAAAAGATTATCATTGCCAAGGAAGTTTTTTTCTCATTGGGATATTACAAGTTACTGTAATTACAATTGTAGATACTGTACATATGAAAACAGAAATGAGAAGTTTTATGATTATGGACATAAACTGAAAATAATTCAATTCTATGAGTATCTTTGTATATATTATGATCTAGATCTTATTTTATTTGGAGGCGAACCAACGTTAGATCCTGACTTTTTTAGAGTAGTTGAAAGATTGAACACCTCATTATATCCGTTGCAGATATTTACAAATTTAAGTCAGTCAATAGCATGGTTTAAAGAGTTATATAAAAAGAGAAGATATATAAGATTTATAGCATCGTATCATTATGGCATGACTAATCCAAAGAAGTTTATTGATAAGGTTAGATTTCTTCTTGATCATTTCTATGAAGTTTATGTGAAGATAATGTGGGATTCTAACTATAAGGGAATAATCAAAGAAATATATAAGATGTTCCAACCCCTTAAAAATGATTATTCTGACTTCGTATTATCAATTGATAGAATATGGCATTGGGATCAAGATTTTAATGTAAATGATATAGAATGGTATTTTGGAGAACAAAGAAAGAACCAAAGATTACATACGTATTATGAAGTTGACAATGGAATAAAATACTCAACCTCATTCAATGAAATAAAATTAAAGTGTAATGGTATAGCTAATTATGAAGGTATGGAATGTGATTGTGGTTTAAAGAATTTAATAGTATGCTCTAATGGAGATGTTCACTATTGCTTAACGTTTAGAAAGAATCATTTTAAACCTCTATTCAACATAGTCAAAGATAACTATATAGATTATATTCATCTCCTTGATAAAAATATCATATGTCCACATAAGAATTGTTATTCCGAAGTAGCTGTTCCAAAAAGGATTATCTAATGTTTATGGTATGTATGGTATTTGGAGAGAAATGTAACTGGAAATGTGAGTATTGTGACAGACCTAAAATATTAGAACCTAGAAATGCTGATTTCAATCTAGTTAAAGATTACTATCCAAGGATTGTCAAATGGGTTAAAGATGTTCCTCTCCATATTTCAGGTGGGGAAACTGCTCTTGTTGATAAGCAGATATTAGATTATGTATTTAGCTTTGATAAAAAGCTGGTTGTTGAGACAAATGGATTATGGTTTGAAAAAGACTATCATTCAATTTACAAGGAGGGAATAGATAGAATTATCTATCATTGTGTTCCTGAGTTAGATCATGATATAAAACACAAGATTTCTTGTGTTTATAATTTAATTGTTGTGCACCATTTGAATATACATTTATTAAAGGATTTTATAGAGAGGAATAGTCCAAGAAAATGGATACTTCAATACTACTATCCTAAATATTTGGGGGATCATCAGAAATATAATTTAACAATAAATGATTATTTTTATCTTATTAAAAACTTTTCTGATCTAATTTCTAAAGAGGACATTGTTAAGAGAATACTTAAATCAAATGACCTAGATGGAATGAGAATGGAATGCTTTAAAAAGCTTAATTTTCCAGGATTTGATTTTGTTAATGGAAGAATAAAATTCTGTAAACAGAGTCATTCATTTACAGATTATGTTGAATTGAATGAGGACAATTTTGATCTTCTGTTAAATGGTAAATTGAAGAGCAATAAAGCAATGGATGATATATGTAGAACTTGTATTGAGGTTGTTAATTATTTAAGTTAGAACAAAAAATAAAAGGGGTGAGGTTATGATAATGACGGAACCTGATATACAAATATTTGAAGCAGCTACAAAGTATCTTGCTAAAACTATTCAGTCAATGTTACAGATATGTGTTTCTGATTTAAAATTAGATATATGGATTGAAACAGTATTAAGTCAAGAGTTGAAACGTCTAATTGATTCAAGCATGATAAAAGAGTTTCCTGATCTATCTCAATTTATGCCTCAGTATTCATATAGATTATTGAAGCAAGCAGATAAAGGTCTTATTGGAGTTCATTTGAGTATTCAGACATATATAAATAAACAGAGGGGTCTTTCATTTTTAGGTAACTATATTACGGAAGGTATGTGTCATGATCTATATTTGGCACCATATTATGATGGTATAAATAGTTTTTTATTCTATGCAAGGTATGGTCATATGAATGAAAACTTCACATCTGGGGCATCAGATGCAAGATCACAATATCATCTTGGAATGGAAAGTCCATTGTCAGTAGCTTATGGAATGGCGGTTCACGATGGTTATATTAATGGTTAATGTCTATATATATTAATAATTGAAAGAGAAGAGTTATTTTATTTTTTATGGAGGTTAAAATGGAAAGTTACTTAAGTGAAAAGGAAGAATATATAGTAGAGGGACTTTGTAAAGATTGTAATAAAAAGTTTCAGAGAAGAACCTTGAAAAAGGATATAGAAAATATAAGATGTAGTTTATGTGAGAGTATCAACATTGAGATTGTTACTAGTAATCCTGTTAGAAATATTCTTATGGAATAGAGGAGATTATATGACAAATATTAGTAAAGTGTATTTTTATTATGAGATGTTATTAGATAAGATATAACATCATTGAGAGTTGACAGATAAAGACAATCAACTCATGGACTATTATAAAGGAGCTAGATTAAAATGGAACTAAAATTATTTATCAATAATCTTGCAATTTATGTAAAGGAGAATAGCGAATCATTAACTTTTATAATTTCTTGTTTTGTTACCGGAATTGGTGTTGGATTAATTGTTTTGTCAGTAGTTAGTTATTATAAAAGCAAAAGTGAAAATTCAAAACCTGAAGAACCTGAAAAGAAAAAAGATAGATATGCTGTTCATGTGAATAGGTATATTGATAGACCACACAAACAGCATAGCTATAACAGTTTTATACTTCAGAGGGAAAAAGGGAGGAATTGATTCTATGAAAAAGCTTAAGATAGATCCTGTTGAACTTGCCAAGGGATATGAGGATGAAAAAAGTCCTTGCTTCATTTGTTTTGTAAAAGGCATCTGCACAAGTGCTTGTCAAGGACTTTGGGATTATAATGAAGAGCTGATGGTCATTGGAAATAAGTTGGTTTTAAAATGGAGACCTGATCCTGATGTTGAACGAAACGTTCAGCAAATATTGCATTTATTTAGTACAACCAGGGAATATAAATTAACTTTAGGAATGCTTAAACATGAACCAACTTTAGCTTTTATCAAGAATGGTCAATATTATCAAAATCGTCAGCAATTTATTCTAAAGAACTATATGAATAAGCATGGTAATATGATGAGTGGAGAATCTATATCTTCATCTTCATGCTCATCTTCATATGTTTCTACACCCCCATTATCAGTCCCTTTTTCCCAAGGTCCACCTGTTAAACCGCATCATAAATATACTTACCTACAACGTTTAATAAATTATGTAAAACCCACGAAGAACATCAATTATAATCTATCCAGAAGAGTTTAACTATCCCCTTGTATCAGTAAAATAATAATAGGAATGACTATGTATTTAAAAAGATTGTTGAACTTGCAAAAAAAACAACTTAATCATGAAACTATATTAAATATTGTTGTTATTTTCATAGCTATTATGCTTGCAGTTTTTATCATATCAATTTGGTTACTTTTTAAAAGAGAACCACTTGATACAGTTATAGTTAAAATACATAATGAAAGGATAATAGAAAATGATTTTATTAAAGAAAGTAATTATAATCATAGGATTGGTGGGTGTCTGTATGATATTCCTTTCTATGGAAGTTCGAAAACAGATAAGACCAGGATTTGAAGCTTTTCTGTCATCTCATAGAATTGTTTATGCAAAATCTATGGACTACTCTCATTTATCAACAATGGTTACAAAAACTGTAGATGGAGTTAGGCAAATTAAATGGGTGAAATGCCCTGAATGGGATTGGAGTTTAGCAGAAGCTGCATGCCTAGCAGATGGAATGGAATTGAATGAGTATATGATAGCATTTAACTGCATTCCAAGATGTGGCAAATGGAAGGGAGATAAACCAGACATAGGTGCCTGGGAATGGATTGAAGGAATAACTGCAGAACAACCTTGGGGCATATGGACTGGTGTTCCATTAGATCAAATAGATCCTCTTATGAAACCTTCCCCAACTCTTGAAGAAATCAAAAAATTTGGAATAAAATAATGAAAATAACAAATCCTTGTAGAATTTGTATAGTTAAACCTATGTGTAATAGAATATGCCCTGATAGAGAAGACCTGGGAAAGACTTATTTAAAGGTATGCCAGATTTTATCACTGGGTATAACATTTATTTGTATTATTAGTATTTTAACAGCATTTATAGATTTGAATACAATGATAAGTAAAATAGTTAATATCGCTTTATTCTTTACTGCAGTTGTGTCAATAGCATGTCAACTTATTCTAAGAAATATACGTAAGACAAACGAAATGATGTTTAAAAGGAGGTTTAAAAAGAAAAGAGTATATGGTTTTGATAGAAGCAAAGGATTTGGAATATATGAATAGCTTTGTTGAATAAATACTTAATGGAAGAATGTGAAAGGGGGAAGAAAGATATTGATAAAACTGACTGACTATCCAAAGATCTATTGCCCGTTTGTTCGTAAGAATTATAAAGTCAATGTAGAGGATTGGCAAAAGCATGGTCGTGAATTAGAATTAAGAAGTCCATCTGTTCGTCTTGTTACAGGTGAAATTAATCCAGGATTTGAATGGGTCTTTGAAGATTCTGATACAATTGCAGTTGAAAAATTAGATGGAACTAATGTTAAATTATTAACCGAAAATGGGAGATTGATATCTCTCTACAATAGAAAGAATGCAATTGATCCTTTAAGTTTAATTAGTTCCAAAGGACGAATTGCTATTATTGAAGGGGTATTTAGATCTATTTCTAAAGGGTATGTCAAAGCTGATGGGGAACAATGTGGTGAAGTTATAGGCAAACGTATTAATAAAAATATCTATCATCTAGATCATTGTATGTGGTATCCATTTGATAAGGCAATAGATCATTTGTCTTACAGATCATTTCACGAGCATGAGAGAAGTTTTTCGGGTTGGTCAGATTGGTTTAAAAATTATCTAATATCAAGGTTCTCTTCCAAAACAGGTATTACAATTATGGCAGAGGGGTTGGTGTTTTATAATTTAAGAAGAAAGGAACTTAAACAAACATATCAAGCAAAACTCCGTCGGGATATGTTCAGTTGGTTTTATGAGGATAAGATTCGAATCTATTATGATACCGAATATTGAAGGATTATTATGAAAGTTTTAAATAGATCGTTAATTATTATCGTATGTTTTTTACTTTTAATTCTTGCATTTTCATATGGATATAAGTCAGGATGGAATAACGCTATTATCAAGATTTATGAACAAGGTATCTACGTTAAAAAAATTCATTAAAAAGGGGAATAGCGAGGTAAATATGACACAACTTTTTTATCGTAAGTTGGTCGTTTCTTTACTTGGCATAGCAGTGGTTCTTCTTATTTCAGTATCAGTAGAAGAACTAGCAGCTAACATTGTAACTATGGTTGACAGGGGACAAGACATTTTAGAAGATGTAATACCAGAGATATCTTTAACAACAGCAGTCGGTTTATTTACTACCGGTTTTATTGGATTGTTTTTTATTAGACGTAAGTAGAGTATCGCCTGGGACATAATTCCTGGGCGATATTTTTTAGTTTAATTACTTATCATTTGTGTGGGAGGTATATATAGATTATGTATAAGAAAAAGTTAATAGAGCTCTTGAAAGGACTTGAAGTTGAGAACATTGATGAGTTATTAAAGAAGGGAACACCTCAACACTTTAGAGTTATAGGTTTTGAGATTGCTAAATACGCAAAGATAGGTTCAGCAATAAGACCAAGAATATTAAAGGAGAAAGAGTGGTAATCGAAGAACCATGTAAAAATTGTTTTTTAGTTCCTATATGCTGCAATAGACAACTTAATGAAGTAATGCAAAAATGTGAAATATTAATAGATTATATAATAAAAGAAACACACGCAATGGAAAAGGATAAATTATTAAGTATCTACAGCAGTGATATATTAAAAAAAGATTTAATATTATACTATTACTCAGATGATAAAAGAGTTTATATACAGGAAATTAGGGTAATTAAGAAAAATCCTAATGATAGTATGTGGATAGATCGTCCAAGGATAGGTGATGAATGGTTCACAAAAAATGTAGAAGGACCTTATCAGAACAAACTATTGAATGTTCACACAGACTCTTCAAATTATCAGAGGCAAAAGAAAATGAGAAAAGATAAGAAACGATACAATAAGTTAAGCATTAAATATAGAGTATTATTGGATCAAGTTAAAAAGGACTTTTATAATGAGACAGGTAAGAGACTAACGACTCTTAAAGCTTGGACAACAGGTTTATATAGAACCATCATTAGAGATAAAGAAGATAGAAAGTTTATAGAAGAATGGATTGATCGTAAATACAGATTTGATATTAAAATAGCTTTAGTTAGTTTAGTTATAGTATTCTCTTTTATAATCTTTTTATTGATAATAACATTAACATAATCTATCCACCCCCTTCTATGCATCCCTTTCGTTATAGACAATCACAAGGAATTAGAAATAATGACTTTAAAATCCCCGTGCGACAACTGCTTTGTATTACCAGTATGTATTAATAAGAATCATATTGATATATTACTAGATTGTGATGTGGTAACTAGATATGTCATAAGTCATAAAAACAAAACAGACAAAGTAACACGAGTCCTATTCCCAATTAAACAGTTACAAGACAAGTTTAATATAGTAATCAATGAAGTCCCTAATAGACAAGTATTAGTAGTAAGTTTATATGAAGTCAAAAACAAAGCAGGAATAGATAACGATGATTCATTTGTATGGAATCTAAAAGAAAATAAACCAAGAATTGATTATGAGTCTTTTGTATGGTACATAAATGGAGGCAGACAGGGAAAAGGAGCTAGTCAATTAATAATATGAAAACAGTTAAGGACTATGAATATAGTTATAACCATGTGAGACAAAGATTAATGGAGAGATACAACATAGAGGAATTCTCTATTAGAGACTACAACCATATGAATGATATAATAAGAATATACAGAAAGTATAATGAGATATGTAATGGAGATAATAAGAGACATCAACACCATGTACCTTTGTGGACAGATAATAATGGAGATCAAGAAGCTTGGCAATACCTAAACTATAAAGTCGTATTCTCAATTTCAAAAGATAGAGTCACAACAGTTATTTTATAAGAAAGGAGATATATAAGCATATGGATACTACAGTTGTGTTAGACAAAGGTCAATTTGAAGAGTTCTTTATATTCTGCAATATTATCAAATCAGATTTCTCGGATCTTTCTATATTCAATGGAGAATTTAGATCAAGACCCAATAGTAAATCATGTATAGTCCATATAGAGTTTGAATACATGTCTGCATTAACCTTCCATATAAGCAATATAAAAGAGTTTGTAAAGGGAATATCATTCCTAAATAATAAAGATTGTGAGGAAGTTACAATTGTGGTTAGTGATGGTTATGTATCTTTTCATGATGAATATTTAAGTAGTCAATTCATACAAGCAAATGATATATTTCTAGAAAATACTTATATAGATGATCAAGCAATGACATCCTTAATAGTTGATAACATTGATACCAGTAGAATTATAATACAGGAGATGTTATCAGAATCAGCTATATCACGTATAAATAAGGTGTTAAAAAAGGTCAAAACAAATGAGATACTGATCAAGCATGCAGAAGGAGATTGTAGAAAAGGTTATATGTTAATTGAAGAAGCAAGTAGCTCACAAAACATTCAACACAAGTATACATTCAAGAATGATTTTATAATACCTATGGAAGAAGGTTGTAGTCTATCTATCATAGTATTACCTTTCAGATTAGCAGGATCTAATAATAAAAGAGAAATGCAAGTTGAATACTATATAAACAATGCAGGTAATAGAGTGATGTGTTTTTATAAGCAATCTATTCTAAACAGTACAGTAGAGATATATAGCAGGGGTGCAGTATTGAATAGAGATGGAAGAACCAGGATATTTTGGAGATTTTAGTATTGTAGACATATATAAGAGAGAAAGGAGATAATCAAATGAGAGAATATACGAATGTAAATGATTCAATAACTTGGAAAAATCAAAGGAATAGAGCACCTATTGCATTAAAAAGATTCTGTAAGTTTCTATCTAAACAAGATAAATTAATACATGCAACAGATATGATACAGAATCTATTATATGTATATGTAGATAGTCCAAATGGAGCAGATATAAGCAGATGTATATTATGGTCAGGAATTAAAGATGATAAAACATTTAATACAGATATATTCATGAGTGATTTATATGATGGTCAATTAAATATAGAAATACAACCATTAAGTGTAATAGATAACTATGTATATATAGCATATCATAAAAAGGATATGAGATTAGATATTTTAGAAAGTTGGGTCTGGGATAAGAATGAAGATTATTAAAGAAAACAAGAGAGGAGATATGAAGAAGTTTAAAATAAAAGATAATATAAAAGAAGGTTTCTATTTCCTACATGAAACAGGTTATAGAATAGGTCCATTTAAAACCAAAAAATTAAGAAATAAAATACAGAAGGAACACTGGAACCAAGTAGCAATGAGACAAGATTATGCAAGTATTAACAAGAGAATAAAAGAATAGAATCAGAATCCATCTAATATTCAAATCAAGTTAGTATCCTATAGTATAATTAGATTAATCCCATATATGATAACTTATGTTGTATAGAGAGTTGTTGTATATGGGATTATTTTACGTTTAAAATAATGTCTTTTTTGCTTCTTTTTTTTTGGTTCTTTTTCTGTTATAAGTGTTCTATAAAAGAAACAGGTTTGTATAGAGGTGTTATATGGTGGTGATATAATTGCGTATATGAGGGTTTATGTGGGGGTTTTATAAACGGTGTTATTGAGGGTTTATAAACGCGGGGATTAATAGTAGTTGTTTATATTGGTAATGATAGCAATGGATTATAGACATAATAAAATAGTAGCATTTTAAAACATTTTAAAACAGTAATGATAGCAGTAATAGCAGATGCTTATATTGGTAATGATAGCAATGGATTATAGAGGGAAGTATTAGTAGCATTTTAAAAGGGATTGATAGCAGTTAATAATAGCAGTTAATAATAGCAGATATAATAGTAGATATAATAGTAGATATAATAGCAGATATAATAGCAGATATAATAGCAGATATAATAGCAGATGCTTATATTGGGAATACTAGCAGAGGTTCTTCCTGGTGCTAGAGTCAGATTTAGTCCAAGATACCGTCTCAACCAAATTACTGTATATAATACGCTTTTATATAGGGCGATGCTAGCAATACCAGCTAGCATATGCGGGATATAGGGTTTTCTATATACGGGTTTCTATCCAGCTCTATATAATGGATAATAAAACGGGATACAGTAACAAATATATAATGTAGAGTATAGAGTCTAAAGTATAGACTTTAGACTTTAGACTTTAGACTTTAGACTTTAGACTTTAGACTTTAGACTTTAGACTTTAGACTTTAGACTTTAGACTTTAGACTTTAGACTTTAAGGTATAGAGAAAGGAATCGAAATGAGAAGCTCGAATAATAAAAAGAATACCACGTTAGGAGTATCGGTAACAGATGATGAACTAAAAGAGATTAATAGAAGAATACGAGCAGAGGAAGATAAGACTGGAAAGCGCATGAGTATGTCCGCGTATATGAGGCAATATATGCTTATGCCTTTCCTCAATGGTAACGCGTTATCTGTCCCTGACTCTAAACCGGATACAGAGCAGGACAATAAACAGGAGCAGGATGGTCCATATGCCCACCTGCTTGATGATATATAATCAGTAATACTAGCATACTCTATATGGTAATATCACCAGTAATGTGTCCATGACCTCATAGGGGGTGGGGTGACCCCCCTTCATCGTAGTTAGATCCTTTATATGTCGAGTTGCACTAACGAAAATCAGACAGACAGAATTTGCTGTAGTGCTAGCAGGCACCCGCTTCTCATAGAACTATTTTTTTGATTTTGAAAAAGTATTTGGTGTTTTGTATCATGATATTATATACATACGGAGCTATCTATCCCCGCTTACTCTCCCCCTCACACCAGTAGCTAATAATTCCCCTTCCATTCCCTTACATAACGTTCCCCCACCAGTCCTGGTAAAGCTTATACATCCTGCTAAGAATCCCCCCTCACACCACCATCCAGCAGTGCCAGTTACCCAATTAATAGGAAGTCTATACATACGGATTGCTAGCAATACCGACTACGAATCTTATTCTTATAACAGCTAGCAGTCAGCAAATACCAGTACCCCGTATGTAGAAGATTTCATGGTAAAGTCGAAGACTCAATTCGGGACAGAATCCTGAAAAAAATAATTCACCAAAAACCAAGTAACACACACATACGGATTAGACAAATTACAAGCAGGAAATAATCCAGTAGTAAACTCACATTCAAATAATCACTAAAAACACCGTATGTAACATATCATATGATACGGATTTTATTACAGCAAAAAATTCTCAAAAAAGGAAGAAAAAAAAAATTTTAAAAATTCTTCAAGACATACGGATTGTATTTAAGACAGTCTCCAACTAAGAGTCCCAAAACACACATATCTGAACAACTTCACTGTAAACATCTAACTCTATTTTACTATATATCCCCTCTTAATATATTTCTTAATTTTTGAATTTCAACTTCTTTTTAATGATCAAGATATGATTCATATATGATGCATAATATCCCCTAAAACATCATATATGAATCATTCTGTATGTAGTTACTCTTTGGATACGAATTACTCATTATCAATCTCTTCTTTCGAATTAATACTATTAAATGTCATACTATAATAATCTCCAACATTGAACAGATTAACATCTCTCTTTAAAATAGGAATCTTAAAATCGTCAAATTCATCGGAATAGAATGTTACACTGCAAATATCATCGTCGCCTGTCGCATCATCCAACGTTATACCAATGCATTGTAAAGCATACGCAAACATCACCAATTTATCATTTGTTGATTCCGTCATTTTTAATCTCCTTTTGGTTTGTCATTACATTCTCCATCTTTACATTCTATCAGGAGCAAGTTATATGACGTTCCCACTTTGAATTTATTTGCTTCCTCGGCGGTAGCAACAGGCACTTTAAATTCACTTTCAACAGCAGGGGAATGAAATTCTATATCCCAGTCATCCTCATTCTCACCCTGTGAAATACCAATACAGTCCAAACATTCTAATTTCATTTTTTAATCTCCCTTTTATTTCTAGTGCGTTAAAGAAGGAAACCCTATAGTATGAAGATATTCTTCTAACTCAATCGAGCATGCAAGTTCCCCCATATCTCTTTCTCCATCTCGAGGAGTAGGATTGCTTTCCAGGTAACTGACTAAAGCTTTAAGAAATATATTCATTTCATCCTTAAGATGAGATGGAGTTTGTTCTAATGTATCTTTAACAAACTCTCTAATGTCTGCCATAATCTTTATCTCCTTTCTTCTTCACTAATCCCGTTGATTGCCTCATATATCAACTGTTCAAATATATCCCGCTGTGGTTCTATCATATGATATTCGCCTCCTTCCTTATTTGAATTTCCTTTGCTGTGACATATTCTTTTAGTTCCTTCCTTATTTGAATTTCCTTTACTGTGAGATATTCTTTTAGTTTCTCTTTCAACCATTCAATACTTTTAGTTTCATCTAATGCTTTATATTTCTCTATCTGATATAACTCCTCTGGAAGTAGGAGTTTTTTAACATTTATTAAATATGAAGGATGTCTTAATTTGCGAAGTGCTTTCATTTCTATTTGTCTTATTCTTTCTGGCATAACATCTATTATCATCGCCGCTTCTCTTAATGTCATTTCGTTGTGAAATCGCATCATTAATATAGAGAATTCTCTTCTATCTAAACCTTGGAAATACGATCCAAGGATATAATTGATATCATCTAAATCCATGAGAAGAAAGTGATCAAGCAAATAAAATTCAATCCCCCAACCGGGATAACATGCAAGTATCAGATTTTCAACAAAACTAATAGCTTCCCATTTCTTAGTAAATCTAAGAGGTACATTTATTCTAATTTTACTTGAATCAGATCTTGCTACTGGATTTTTTTGATAATTTCCTAAAGTATTCGTCATGTTTATATTCTCCTTTCCTCCTTTCTTAATCTCCTTCTATTATAATGTTCCCTCCTTTACCATATCTACTCCTTATTCATTTCTCGTGCTTTCTTTGCCAGAAGTCTTTCAAGTTCTTTCTTGTCTAAAAATTCAATGTTTGGTAACTCACTAACTTCAATTTTAGGAGATACATATGATCCCTGTTTTCTATTATCTCTTGGATTTTTCATCTCCTTGTATGCCGCTTGTCTCCCTTTCTTTCTTGCCATCTTTTTGATCTCCTTTATTACATTCATCTAAAATTAAAACTGTAAATTGAGTAGTATCTAATAAACTATCTGCTGCAAAGTTTTTAGAAACTGATTGAATTATTTCTGCAATAGATCCAAATGATCGTAGCAAAAATTCAAGCTGGTTAACATTTACTGTCTTATCTTTTTTGATTTTTTCCAATGCTCGTTTGACTATGGTCTCAATCATTTGAAAGGAATCAGTCATAGTTGTGATAGATTCTACTATCTCTTGTTGTGTGAGTATTGTTTTCTCACTCATTTCATTCTCCTTTTTTAATATGTCTATTTGTGTATGCTTTAAAAAAAAGGATTATTTCTAATCCCTTTTTTCTTGATTACTTTATTCATAGATCTCTTCAAGTACGAGATCCATCTGCTCTTTCTCATATTCTCTGTACTGTTTCTCTTCTCTTCTTCGATGTTTCTCTTCCCTTCTTTCTTCTCTGGTTGTTCCTACAAGATATGCCAACCAGAAACCCAGTGAAAAGATTCCAAGTATAACTGTTACAAATATTGTAATCTGCATTAACATTTCAATCTCCTTTATAATGTATTATTAAAGATTTCAATTGGCA
>Ga0307379_10001010_pt1 | contig 45453 bp, 63 predicted proteins | sample UN2MG_FD_202237 | JGI IMG/M metagenome (GOLD analysis project Ga0307379, IMG submission 202237) | Soil microbial communities from Risofladan, Vaasa, Finland - UN-2 | ecosystem: Environmental > Terrestrial > Soil > Coastal area > Acid sulfate soil | place: Finland: Risofladan, Vaasa | collected...
GGGGCGTAACGGGAAATATTTTTCAAAATGTTTCTATTGTGGTGAGCCAAATCCTAATCCAGAGCAAATATAGTTCGACTAATTTAAGGAGTGCATATTGAAGGGGCAATTATATTTAGATACGGGGCTGGATAAAGTTACAACATCCATAGAGAGGATTGTAACTAATGCTCCTTTGTGTGGCTATCATTTTGCCTTTGGTGGTGGGAAAGATAGCATCGTAGTTGATGAATTATTAAAGCGTTCAGGTGTTATATATCGTAAGGTTTATGCTCAAACAGGTATAGACCCGCCCGAACTTGTGAGTTATATCCACCTATATCACCCTGATACTATATTCCAGAGCCATAAGATGTCTATGTTCGCCGGAATAGAAAAAAAGGGGTTGCCTACTAGAAACCGCAGATGGTGCTGCCAATATTTAAAACATTTTACTAGCAAGGGTAATTTTAATGTTACGGGTATCAGATGGGCAGAATCGTCAAGGCGTAAGAAATACGGTGTCATATCGTATTTAGGCTCGGATAAAGTGTTGAATCCAATTATAGATTGGACTAATTACGAAGTTTGGGATTTTATCAGAGATAACGATTTACCTTATTGCAAATTATACGATGAAGGATGGACAAGATTAGGCTGTTTAATTTGCACTATGGCATCGAAGAAGGAACGATTAAGAGAAGCATTTTTATACCCCAAAATTTGTGAGGCATATAGACGAGCCAACCAGAGATTCTATGATGGTAAAGGCAGAACAGAAAGCGAAGCAAATGAATACTTTGAACAATGGATTAATTACGAATAGCAAATAAGCCTCGTCTAATAAGGGAGGGCTAAGTTATGAATTATGAGCAGCGTGAACCATACCTGATGCTCGCTAATGCGAGCGGTCTGGGGCTATGCAACTTCTGCCGCTTTGCTGAGTGGCAAGGCTCATGGTGTGAGGCGGACTTAGATTGCACTCATTCACTGCCGGTGATAAACGGCGAAGATGATGGCGAACACCCATACGATGTATGGCAAGGTGGTGATTGCTGGGCGTTTCGACCGAAACATGACTTTGCTTTATGCGGAGCTATCGCAGGTATCGCTATGGAAGGGAATATTCCTCATATCAGAAAGACCGGCGAATTGGTGGCCGTTATACCGAGAAAATGGTAGCAAATAAGCTTCGTCTAATAAGGGAGGGCAATTAACGTGAAAAAGACAGAGCGTGAGATATATATAGAAATCGCCTCTATTATTGACTGGAATCTGTGTGGCTTCTGCCGTCATTCAAGGAACAACGGCGATTCCGTGTGCGGTGAATCGGAATGTTGGTGTGAGCATCCTTTAGAGGCCGTGACTGATATGTGGAATTATGACGGCGGTATAGCACCACCTAGTAACGATTGTTGGGGGTTTGCCCCGGTTCTTAGTGTACGAAATACTGCTGATATTGTCGGTGTCATATTAGCCGAGGGGTATGACACCGAAAGATGCCAATGGTGGAAAGAGAACGGGGAATTGCACGTTGAAGGTATCAAGGCGAACAAATAAAGGCCGTCTAATAAGGGAGAGGTAATTATGGGAGTAAAAATGGAAGTTCATGTCTACGAAGTAGAGCCGATAGAAGGCAGAGTTCAGACATTTTGCGCTGAAACGAAAATTGACCATATACCTGAAAATAACGTAAAAGGCTATGGGCGGACGCCAGAAGATGCACTTGAGGCATGGGTGGAGGAAATCAAAGAGCACGAAATATTTAGACCAGACTAATAATCATCGTTCAAAGGAAGGTGAAGTGATGTTAATATTAAAGATTCTCAAGGGAGACCCTACTGCTCAAGACTGGGCCGAAATCGGCGAGATGATTGAGGAGGGTTTCAAGGTAGGAATAGACCGCCCCTCGGGCATAAATTGGGACCTTGAGTGGAAGCCTTCGTCAAACACCAAATAAAGGTCGTCTAATACAGAAGGTGAAAGTTGGAATCATTAGACTTTCTTAAATGTGTGATACCTGAAGGCCAGAAGCAATTATTCAGGCGGTTTTACCGTGTCCGAGATAGGCAGCTCCTTAAATTATATGAATTGCTTGAGAGCAAGGATGCTCTGCCTCCACATCTAAAAGATAAAATTGAGAGGCGAATAAGGTTCGATGAATTGAAATGATAAAGGTAAGTGACAAAAACGGAATAAGAATACTGGTGAAATTCGGGCGATGGTTCTTTTTTAAGCTCTCCTGGACTGTTAAGCCGAATATCTAATTAGCTTCACCATGAGGAGGTGAGAGATGAAAAAGTTGTTAAGGAAGATAAGAAACTGTTTGATTGTCTCACTGATATTTGACCGTAATAAAGAGTGGGATGCCAAATATCGGTATCGTTCGGTTTTGGGGCATGGAGGTAAAAGATGAGAAAGTGGTCATTTGAAACACTCATAATTTGGATATTTTATGGCTTATTTTGCTGTGGGCTTGGGGTGTTATTAACCTGGTGGAGGTTAGGATAATGACCCATATCCTAAAAGGGAACGATACCCAAATATCCGTGTGGCTAATTAACATCACCATGAACAGTGAATAAGGGAGGTGTAAGTTGGAAGAACAGAATGAATATAGGCATCTTGCTCCTGAAATAGAGATTGATTGCCCCAAATGCGGGCAACGATGTCGTAAAGGGGACGAAGATTTCGAGAATGATTTTTATAAGTGCGGGGATTGCGGTACTGAGTTCCAAGCTCATATAAAAATATCCTGGCTCAAATAACCATCACCTATTTCAAAGGAGGCTGGAGGATTAAAGAGGTGCCATGCCAGACCATATAGGTAATCACAGCGATAGGCGGTGCCCTCGTTGCGGTGGAATGGTAATCAAGGGCGAGGTAGATCAGTGTCTTTTTTGCTCTCGTTTTGTTAAAAGTAATGGCCGATTATGGGTCTCTGAAAAGCGTCGGCAGTCTATTTTGAATAGTACAAAAATACTTGGGGGTGAATAGCGAAGAGAAACTATTAATAATGTAATTTATGAACGTATATTATTGACAAATTCCATAATTCATGTGAATAATATATTAAACGGGGGACACAGCCTTCACTAAGAAGGTGAGAAACGGTGTCCCCCGTTTCTTCTTTTGGAGGTTGTGTCCCCCCGTTAGAGGGGTTTAATGGCTGTACTTGCTATCATAGTGCTTATATTGAAGTCTCCTTTCTTCATTCTGCGTTTTTTATTCCAGCACAAGGCTTTACTCGTTGTTGTCATTATCGTAGTTATCGCTTTCATCGCCATATCCTCACTTAATAATTCCGGTACCTCTCAGCAGACAGTACAGCTCCCCGAATACCAGCAAAATGCCCCGGACATTTCGAAAGCCCCTAAAGTCATTAGCACGCCCAGCCGATTATATTACGTGTCCGACTATTCCGATGATGGGCAAATCATTAACCTTAAATCCTTTTATTTCTATGATCAGAAAAAGTGGGAGGCTTCTAAATTACCACTTCCACTAGATAGAGATACAGTCGGCGAAATTAAAATATTTCAACGCTAAAGGAGAGACATGATGGGGAAAGTAATAATAGGTATTCTGGCGATATTCCTGCTTCTCGGTGCATTTTCCAGCCCCATAATTGACGGCATAAAGGGCTGGCGTACCAACGATACGTCACAGGGTTTTACCGTTTCTACTGCAGCCGACGTAACCACCGCAAACGTCACACTTGCCTATGACCTTTACCAGGCTGCGGTGCCCGAAGCTTATTCCGTAACATCCGGCCTCGGGACTGATACCCCATCCGCCAAAAATTATACCGAAGCCACGAAGGTGTTATTGATATCCGGTCTCGACGATGACCAGGGTCCTCGTATATTGACCGTTAAATATTATGCCGAAACGGACGATAAAGTCATGCGCATACTTGGCCCCTTCCTGGCTGTGTTGATAATCGGCGGCTGCGTAGCCTTTATCTTATGGGGCATGTCGCATAAGCGCGGATGAAGGGGGTGATGTGTTATAGAAGATTGATTCGTAACTATGGCTATTAGGCCGGAACTCGAAAGCCGGTCTCGCGCAGTTCGCGGGTGATGTTCCGTGAATAGCTACAAAATAATAAAAGAGGTTTAACTGAAAGAAATGAATATTCGAAGAATGCTATCAATCATATTTTTCTTCCTGACCGTGATTGTCGTCCTGGCCCTGGCACCGAGCATCAACACGGCCAATTCCACCGTACTCGCCACCTGGGCATTGGCCTCGGAGAACGCATCCATGATCGGCATGGGGGCTGTCGTGCCCTTCGGCGCCCCGCTCATCATCCTGTCAATTATGGTGTCATTCGGCCTGCTGGCCTTCGGCATGAAAGAAGGCGCCAGCGTTCGAGACATCATGGAGGCTATCGGCATAACCATTGCGATGATTATCGCCCTGAACTTCTTCGATAGTGCGGTAGGCTATGTCAATACCCTGCTCGTAGATGCCACCGGGATCGCCAAGGTGATATACGGCATAATCCCGCTCGCCGTCTATATCGGCATTGTCGCCTCCGCCGGCAGCTACGGGATAGTCAAATATGTCAAGGGCAAAAAAGGTAAAAAGGGCAAAGAGAAAGCAGCCGCCCCGGCAAACTACTAACTACTGAACGAGAAGATTACCGGAGGGGTCGCCATGCAAGCCCCTCCGGTAACGGAAAGGTTAATTTATGCCACAAGCAACGATTCCTCTACCGAAATTAACATTCGGTAAGAGAAAAAAGCGCTCTCAGATGTGCGAGATATTCACGGATGATGGTCGTATATTGGATGTTGAGCTCGATGTTTTAAGGGGATGCGTCGATGACCCTGATAGAAACGCGGCGTTTCTTATCGACCCCGACAATCAATTCGCTGGTGAGGATAGCCAATGGTATCAGATAATCGGCGAGCATTCCACCTTGCCCATCCGCATGATAAACAAGGATAAAGAGAAGGACCTTAGTAAACTAATCCCCCAGATATTCAGGGAAACCCACGAGACATCCAAGCTCCAGCAGTACGAAAATGCCATGAAGAACGCATGGGTGGAAAAGATACTCTGGATAGTAGCCATACCATGCACCACTCTTCTGCTATTTTACGCTGTCAAGATGTTAGGAGATTAAGATGGACACCACGTATTATGTAGTATTTATCGTCGGAGCCATAGCGCTGATTTGTTTGTTATACTTCTTTTCCTGGCGGAAAAAGCCAGCGGCTATCGAAGCCAAACGAGAAGAGAAGGCCGAAGAGACAAAATCAACCACACCATCCTTCGAGGTGCGGACTTATGACGTCTCAACCCGGAGAGCTTATAACGAGACGATATCCGGGGATACTGTTGATGAAACACGTAAAACACACGGCAATCTGGGCCGCAAATGGCTTTACGAGGGCCGTTGGCTATATGCCTTGAAGAAAGACGCGGAAGGGGATTACTCCCCCGTTATCATCCCCGTATCTATGGATAATCCCCCCAGCAGGCTGCACCGCGCCTTAACTCATCCCCAGGTAAACATCGTTTACAACGTCGAACCTGCTAAAAATATATTTCAGAAATACGGGCACATATTTCTTTTTGCCGGGGTCTGCGTCTTTCTTATGTTCATGCTGGTGGCGCAGTAATATATAAATATTATTTATAACACTCATTATTATTATTTATAAGGGTGAGGGGAAGAACCGAAATTATTAAGGAGTTTTAGGTAATTGGACGATAGCTACGTGTTGTTATTTGACGGCGGGAGGGGAGGCGGGAAGACTATGTCGGCGGTAGCCCAGTGTGTCATCGACATGGTCTGCTACGGCCAGACTGTATTCTCTATGGTGCCCATCTCGTTTGACTACGTGGCGAGCGAGAATTCTCCACCAGTTCATTATGAAAGCAAAATGCTTGATATCGATAACCTTCTTCGCCAAGATAAGATGTTTCAGAATTCAATCGTATTCTGGGACGAAATAAACCTGTGGTTGTTCTCACGTTCTCATGCTGCTGTATTGAATAAATTGTCAGGGCTGCTCGTGACGCTATTGAGGAAGCTCGATATGAGCCTCTATGCAACCTCCCAGTTTTTAAGCCTGGTGGACAAAAACATCCGTATCCAGTCGGATGCCGATATCCTGTGCTTTGACCTGCATTATCAATACCGTAATCTCTCGAAAGGGCAGATAATCCACCAGGAGTTGAAGGACAAATCCGGGAAATTCACCGGCCGGCCGTTTGAATCAACCGGCATGACTTATGAGCGTCTTTTACACGGTAATCCTTTTAAGGGTACCTTTGACACAAAAAGAACCTTTGACATCTACGAAGCGCAGCGGAGATACCGTGTCAAAATGGATTTTAAGGAAATCACGCGGGACGATGTAGATAATAGTACCACCGAAATGTACGGGACTGTTAAAAAGCTGTGCGATGAACTGCCCGGCGAGCGCTGGCATACCTCCGATATCCAGGATTATTTAAAAGATAACGGTATCCAGGCCGACACAAGGGAAATCGGGCGCATGATGAAGGCTGCCGGATATAAGCACAAGCAGATCGCCGGTGGCGGTTATGTTTATTTAAGGGGGTAAATATTATGGGTGATGACGGACACGGGGAAGAAGAAATCGGGGTCAGCAACGACGGGCAAAAGGAAAAGAACAAAACAAAAGAATTGAAGGCTGGCGATATTAAAAACGCCTTCTCCACTCCCAATAAAAGCAGCGTGGCCGATCTGCTGGTAATACCGGGCGACGACCCTCTTGGCATTGCCATGCGGACCGTTTTGAAAAAACACTCGGAGGGCATGATACAGGCAACCGCCTATGCCCGAGACTGGGCCGAGATGGAGGAGTTCGGCGATAAAGTCGGGCAGAATGAGTTGCTGTTTAAAATGGCAATAATGCCGAGCATCGACGGCCTGGCACGCGAGCAGCTTGTGCGGGCAATTATCGGTGACAAGGAATTTAAGAGCAGCCGAAATTTTGTGGATAAACTCAAAGATGCGGCATTCGGAAGCAAAGAGGATAAAGGGGCATGAATAAGTAATATTTATAGCAACTATAATATAAATTAATAAAGTCGTAGGAGGAGATAATGAAAAGAACTAAGGCAAGGAAAGTTAAGGGACTGCAAACCGAAAAGACAGTAGGGACATTTAAGAATGTAACTGTAATAAAAGGAGGCAAGCCAATTGTTGCGGTTGCAAGGTTAAAACCTTCAGATGAAGACAAAGACTTAGCATATTTAAGAACTGATAATACGCGGGACAAAGCAACCGTCACGGTTATTCCCCCAACAATGCACAAAAATAAGAAGGTGCAACAGATATTAACAAAGGAATTCCCTGCCAAAGAAATAGTGCAACGTTTAAGGATCACCCTGAAACCAGATAAAGAGCCCGTGCGTAGTCGGTCCTCTCGCAGCACGCCCTCGCGTTTTAATCCAGCTAAGGCAAGAAGGCCACAATCGAGAGGCTTAGACCTCGGCGGCGGCGTTGAACAGACACATAAAGGCAGACACCTCCGATTAAGTTAAAAGGGAATAATGATGCGCCAGCTAAAAAGGACAAATACCATGAAAAGGCTTCTGGCAGCGCTATTAGTTCTGATGCTTTCGATAGCGGTATTCATGCCGTCAACGCTTGCCTCGGCCACCGATAACGTGACCTCCGTTGCTGCGGACAATACTATACAGGGTACAGTTGACCGGGCATTAGCAGCACTTATCGGGATGGTCATTATTATATTGATGGTGGTACTGGCATTCTGGCACCGGGACCCGATTATGTACGTGCTGGCCGGCTTTAGCTTTATTCTCTACGGCTTCACCCTATGGACAACCAGCTGGTATCTCAGTATTTTACTTGTTGTGGCCGGTATGGGCCTTTTTATTAAGGCGGGGATAGACAGGAAAAAGAAGAAGTGAAAAAGTGCGTATTAACGGCAATAGTGCTAATGCTTGTTATATCGGGAATGGCAGCGTCAAGTTGTATTCCTGGAGAGATTACTGAAACGGTATACTTCAGACAAATAGGAGACAATACAGCTCTCGGTAAAGTAGACGCAGGGTACTTCCATAATTTGTATGTAGACAATATAGAATTTACCAGCCCTACGACTGATTGGGATGGTAGTTTTAATTGGGATACGTCAGAGTTCACAACTGTAGAGACAGACATATCAGCCTTATTCTCTACAGACTTAACGGGGACTGACCGCAGGAAGTATTCGGTTTATCTCGACCTGACAAATGTTGAGTCAGACGCCAGTTTTGTTTCGCTCTATCTTTCTGTGCAGAAAAAGGTGAACGGTACAGATTACATCGCTATTGACAGGAAATTAGTCTTGAAGGCCGATATCGGGGCTAATGCCGAGCCTGGGATTCCCTTTGTTATACCTCCGGTGGCTCAGGACATTAAGATTACTATGCAGATGACCGATGCTCTGTCGTCAGACGTGTCTATATTCTATGCTGTCATAAAGGAGCACTTGGAATAAAGATGAAAAAGTTAAAGTGGTTTCTAATACCAGCGGTAGCTATGTTAATAGGGACCACACTATTAGGTTATTCATGGTTCAATGTACCGGTAGGTGGTAGTGGGTTATTGTCTATTGGGGTTGCTAAGGCACAGGAGTCTATAAGTAACCCTAAAGTGCCGACTTTTGTTGCTCAACCTCCCATTGTATTTAGCGAAACCAGCAATTACGTAAAACTCGACTTTACCACTTTTACTGTTGAGTTTTACAAGGGTACTTATGGATATAACAAAGTCTATGACCATACTGGTAATGTGCTAGTCTATGATGACCGTGCTGTGGCGGAGTACTGGACGGGGAACAAGTGGACTCAGCGAGGGCTACCCTATTCTTTAACTTGGGAGAAGATATATGACGAGGACAGAGTAAATGAGTATTACTATAAGGTGCATCGTCACTACATGGATTATCTGGGGACTACTTACACCCTTACCTACACGATAAAAAGTGGTGAGGCAATGAAGCTCTCTGTTACGCTTAATAGTTGGAAGGCAGATACTTACCGTATAGCGTGGTACTTGAGTGGGATACAGAAGACAACGCAGAAAACAGAAACTAACAGGCTAGTCTTCGGCAATGAAGCTATGCTTTACGACTGGGTGGCTTTTGACTGGAATGATGTCTATGATAGTTTGGGGAATATTACCACGAGTAGCACAGAGGTCAAAGCTGATGGCATTAAGGCAAGTATCTATTTTAGTGTTGGGAATGTTGGAGTTGGGCAGTCTATCACGCTTGACCCTTCTTTTGTAGCTAATGGTTCTTCAGATTCAGGGACTGGAGCAGTTACTCCTGCATTACCAGTTGGAATAGTAACTAATGATATTCTCCTTTTATTTGCTGAGTCTAACTCTGGCCAGGCAGTAACTATAGTGGATTCTGGCGGAGGACTCTGGTCGCAAGTTACGGGTTCTCCACAGGACTCTACAGCAAGTAGGCTTACTGTCTTCTGGTCGAGGTATAATGGGGCACAAACTGCCCCAACGACTAACGACCCAGGAGACCACATCATTGCTTCTATTGCTGCTTGGAGAGGCTGTATAACGACTGGGAATCCTTGGGATGTAACCAGCAGTGCGGTTCATAATACCAGTGATACTGCTGTATCTATTCCCGGAGCTACGACTACGGTAGCAAATTGTTTAGTAGTTGCCATTGTCGGGCATGGGATTGATGGCGCTAAAGTTCAGGTTAACAGCTGGGCTAATACTAGTCTCAGTAGTTTAACGGAGAGACTTGACTACTCTACTAGTTCTGGTGGTGGTGGAGGTTTTGGTATTGCTGAAGGTGGCAAGGCAGATGCAGGAGCTTACAATGCTACTACTGCTACTTTGGCTGCTGCCTCAACAAAAGGTCTTATGACTATTGCGCTTAGACCTCCTTGGGAACCACCTGTATCAGACATTGATGTTGGCGTGGCTCCTGTAGCCCGAGCAGGCCATTGGCGAGCAGGAGATACTCTTATTGTTAAGAATAACCCCGCAAATGCCAGTGGCATACTTCATAGTGTAAAAGTCTTTGCAGAAGTAAATCTAACTGGCTTAATTATTGGAACTTTCTATCTGACAAATGGCAATAGTCTCAAATGCCGGGACAGCGAAGCCATAGGTGCTGTATTGGCTGGAGCAGAGCGAACGTTCACTGAACTTTCCATTGCAGTAGAGGCGGGTGATTACATTGGATGCCTTTTTACTTCTGGGTTTATATATCGTGATACTGTTGGAGAGGAGGGTCTTTGGTATTATCTTGAAGGTGAATACATAGACCCAGGTGACGAGGCTATCTATGAATTTGTTGCTGGCAATACGATAAGTCTTTATGGCTATGGTGATTTTGGTGGTTTCACAGCCGATATTTCCAATGCCCCTCTTGGCGCTTTCGGCTTCGGGATATTAGCAGCAAATTCAACCTATTATTCACACGGTGCAGGTGCCTATACTAATCCTGTAGCCACCGAGGAATGTTATTTTACATTGACCAATAATGGTGATACAGCCAAGATAAACATTAAGGAAACTAATCCCGAAGGTGGTGTGAACTGGACTCTGACAGATGAGGCTCCAGGTGAAAATACCATCAGGGATACTGTTATGGTCTATAACACCAATCCTGCTAATGGGGTAAAGCTAACTACAAGTGACCGAGTACTTATCGCCAGTTTAGCAACTGGTACTATTAAATGGGATTTACAACGTGAGACAGGAACATTTACCGACGGTGCCTTAAAGACTTCAATTATAACATTAACGGCGGTTACGCCTTAAAGATATACGTAGTATTTAGTGAAAGGAGGTGAGAAAGATGAAAAAGCTCCTAAGAATAAGATGGTTGACAATCTTGGTAGCCCTTGCGCTGGCGCTCATACCTGCAGGTAGTGCAATGGCTCTGCCCACGGCAGACGTGACCATCACAGCCACTCCTGAGTATCTGTCCATGACCAATAGTGAGCCAACTTGGGTTATGAATGCTGTAGCGGAGGCTACTACCTACTGGTGGACTGTAGGAGGTGCTGCTCCTAGTCCTGAGCCGTTTGAAGCAGAGGACATGAAGAGCACGGTAACTAACCTCGGTAGTGTCATTTCGGATGTGAAGATTCACGGACACGACTTCACAGCAGCCACCTTACCTTGGGCACTGGACATAGATGGCAGTCCCGGTTCAGACAACGTGACCATAAAATGGGGCATCACTGGAACTACCAACGTGGCAGCCATGACTTTCCTAACATTATCTGATGTAGAAATAATGGATAGTCTAGCGGCTACCGACGGAACCGAGAAGTGGTGCATGAACCTGTTGACTGGCACCTTTACTTCCGGTGAAGCCCAGACTGGCATCGTTACCCTTACCATATTCAAGCATGTCTAGTAGTAAGCAGAACAGGTGGAAAGCCTGCATTGAGTTTGAAACCGAAGGATGGCTAGGCTCAAGGAGGAAGGAAATGTTAAAGAAAACCTTGGTTACGTTGGCGGTAATGGGCCTGCTACTGGCAGTGGGGTGTACGCAAGTTCCCGTTGCCGCGCAGAGGGAGGAACCCGTAGTGCCGAAAACTGCGGCTAGTTTAGACCTGATTGCCACAGCAACGCCGGCGACACCGATGCCGACAGAGGCAGAACCTGGTAAGGCATCCTTCAACACAGAGCCAGAAAGCGACATAGAAATTAGGCTCATAAACCAAACATGGGCTTCACCTGCTGAGGTAAAGATAGGCAACTTCTATCCCGGAGCAAGGGCTGAGTGGGAAATTAAAATCCACAATGGCAACGATATCTGGACCGAGTTTTTCGTGTCCTATATGGTAAGTGACGAGAAAAGAGAGGGTTATGCATTGGCTCCGGTTGAAGCGAAGGACTGGGTAATAATTGAAGATTCCACTCCAGTATTAGCTCCCAAAGAAACTAAGAAAATACTGGTAGTGTTATATATACCTGAAGGTGTAGCCGTACCTGATAAGAAGTGGGAGTTCTGGACTGTTGCCGGAGAAGTAAGTGCCAGGGCAGTTCAGATTCAAATGGCGACCAGATGGCTCGTTTCTTGTAGATAATGAGGTGAACAAATGTGGAAGTGGCTAGTAATATTAGCGGTTGTTTCCGGGGTATTCTTACAGACAGTACCTGTAAATGCAGTTACTTCTTCTGATGTCACTATAACTGCAACGGGTTACGTTATTCCTTTACCTGTCGCAGACGGCAATTTAATAGGAGTAGGTCTGATATTAAAAGACGTGATATTAAAATAGGCGTTGGTGCAGTTTGATTCTGAGATAAAGAACTCAGCGATTATAGTTAAAGCAGGGAGCATATTAGAATGGTGGTAAAAGTGAAAAGGTTAGCATTAACGGCAGTAATGGTGGCGATAGCCTTTTTGGCTTTTGCCAGCCCTGCGCTCGCCTATCTTGAGCCCCCCACCGGCGCTATGACCATACCGTCGGTGCGGGTGTTTAAGGATACCGTTGCGCCCGGGGATGTCGCAATGATATTTGAATACAATATCCCCTATTCCACTTCTTACCCAACCACGTCGGCGTCGTTAAGTATCGCATTCCGGTGCTATTCCCCTGATGGGGCCACCTTGTTGAATACAGCTACGCCTTATAATTTTACACTTTTCGAGAATAATGGATACGGCCACGGCGTAGGGCTGTTTTATTTCCCTGCATCTGCAAATCTATACTGGGGGCAGGCTTATAAATTGAATATCCAGCAACTGCCGCTTCTTTACAACCCTGCGAGTTCAATATCTTACCAACTCACCAGCGCCGATTATAGTTCGGCCACGCTTCAAGTCGATAGCCAGGATGACGTATATAACTACATCCTCGGTATCTGTGATGCTTTCAAGGGTTATTATCCCGCCGTTGGACTGAAAAGTATACTGGAAACCACCATCGTGCTCTCGCAGTACGGCGAGGCTTACTTCAGGGGGGCCGTCCCCGGGATTCAGTTAATCTGCCCTCAACTGTTTCTTGTCCAGACGTATATACCTGAAATAATACCCGTCCAGGAATACACGATGGAACTGGGTGAACAATATTCACAAAAGCTCGTAGGGACCGATATAGAACGGGGTGCGGGAAGGCTGGGAAATTATTTCGGTGTCGGCGCGTACTTTGTCCTGGCGGTAGTCACCTTTGGCCTGGCACTGGGCGCATCGATATGGGCGGCTCGCAAAGGATGGGGGATCGAACCCGGGTTTATCATAGCGACAGTGATTGTGATATGCGCCTCCCTGTTAATCGGGGACGCCGTATTTACTATCGTGATGATTGCGAGTCTCGTTGCCGCGTTAGCAATCGTTTATGTAATTTTGCTGAAGAGGGCGTGATTGTAGTATAGGAAGTAAAAATGGAAAGAACAATTGCTGGAATTTATTTATTACTTATGCTGATTGGGGCTTTTGTATTTGGGTATATATCCGTAAAATTTTCTGAATCAGTAATCCTTACTAAATGGATAACCAGAATTAAGTCTATGTACGAAACCCCAAAGGGGGAAAAGTGAAACAACCAAGAATAAGTAGAACCATAATATCTATATTGTCGTTAACATCGGCAATCTGCATCTTTATTGCCTCAATTGCCGTGTTTTATCCTTGCGACCATTTGAGGGCATCGGTTATCGCTAACGCCGAATGGCGGACAAAAATCATGGTGTCTAATAACGGCACCATGGCATCAAATGTCTCGGCGAATTTCACATTACCTACATCTGAAATGATTGCGGCGGGGGTGCTCAAATCCGATGCAACAGATGCCGCTATAACCACGTCTGGGGGTGACGATGTAGCTTTTATGCCCGGCTGGGGGAGTAACCCGTGGTGTGTCTGGGTGTCGAGCATTGGCGCTAGTTCTTTACAAACATATTACCTTTATACCGGCAAAGTGACAGGCGGTGAACCATACTACTTCCCCGGACCCGAAGGCATGACCGTAGCAGACAGTGAAACGCTGGAACTGGATAACCCCAGTAACTTATGGTCGATAATGTTTAACGATATATGGATCGATACGACCGCCGGCGAGGGCAAATACATCCTCAACCATTACGATGATGTAGAAGGCGGTATCCGCTGTTATGTCTCCAATGCAGTCAGCGGGAACATCACGGCGATGGTGGGTGATGGTGTGGACTCTTTCGCGGTATCCGCTATCGGTATTAATCCCGGGAAGCATACCGTAAGGATTGTTTTAGAGGAGCATTAAGTGAAGAATATCAAGAGAATAACAATTAGCCTTTTAGCTTTCCTGCTGCTCACTTTATCCCTTATTCCATTATTGCCGGTTGAACAGGTGCAAGCAGCTTCTACTGAAATTCTAAGACCAGATGCTGCTGGGAAAATTACATTCTTAGTAAAAAATGGCACTGGTGGCGCAAATTGGGATAGGGTAGATGATGCTGACCCTGACGAGGATGACACATACGTTTATTTCAACCAAGAAGATACCTATGGCGATGATTACTATAACCTGCAAGACCATTCCGTAGGCTCTGGGACAATAAACAAGGTAAAAATGTATGCCAGATGCAGAAGCAATGGCGGTAGTGATGAGCTACTACAGTTGTTTTTATACATACCCGCAAGTGACCCCATTCGGTGGTGGGGTGCTGGGGGGGCACGTGAACTAACCACTTCCTATGTAACTTACTCCGATGAATGGGCTACTAATCCTTATACTACGGTTGCATGGACTTGGGATGATATAGATACCTTGCAGGCTTGTATTGAGTTTTATAGATTACTCAACGACCCCCGCTGCACACAGGTTTATGTGGAGGTTGATTATACACCACCAGTAGTAGCCCCCACCGTCACCACCCAGGCTGCCTCCAACGTAGAGGAGACCACGGCAACGGGAAACGGCAATATTACCGACATAGGCAGTGCTAGTTGTACGTCAAGGGGTATCCAATACGATACCGACTCCGGCGTACCCTATTCTAGCAACGTTACGTCCACCGGCACTTTCGGCACCGGCCCATTTACGAGTTCACTAATAGGGCTAACGAAAGGTGAATTGTACTATGCCCGTGCCTTCGCCATTAACTCAATAGGTCCAGGGTATGGTGCTGAAATGACGTTTCTTACCAAGCCTGATGAACCGAATACCCTTGTCGCAACATCGGGCGTGGTGAGCGGTAGAATATCCCTTACTTGGAATAAAGGTATAGGCGCACAGAATACGTATATACGTGGCAAGGTGGGGAGTTATCCTGCTGACAGGACAGACGGCACGCTGGTTTACAACAATACAGGCACGTCATTTAACCATGACGGGCTTACAGGTAGCGACACCTGGTATTACAGGGCGTGGTCATACGCAACCGAGGGGGGATTAGAGCGTTACAGCGACACTTATTCGCAGGCTCTTGCTACCGCGGTTACTTCTCCGGTTGTCACTACTGGCGCTGCCAGTCTTGTAGAGGAAACGACAGCGACCGCCAACGGTAACATGACCTCAACAGGCGGCGTTGCCGTGACTATTAGAGGCTTCGAGTACGACATCGACTCCGGCGCACCTTACGCATCGGACGAACACGAACATGGCACTTACAGCACTGGTCCATTCACCATTCCACTCACAGGATTAACAAAGGGAAAACTTTATTATGGCAGAGCCTATGCGACTAACGCTATGGGTACAGGGTACGGATCGCAGATAACATTTCTCACCAAGCCGGATGCGCCTACGAATTTAACAGTAACGCCGGGTGCGGGTGAAAATACTCTGGAATGGACTAAGGGGGCCGGCGCGAATAAGACTATGGTGAGATTCCGCACCGATGGCTCTTACCCCTCAAGCGCTACAGACGGCACTCAAGTCTATTTTGGTACGGATAATACCACCGTACATGAGGGCTTGGAAGGGGGATTGACATATTACTACCGAATATGGAGCGAAGTCACTGGGGATGGATGGCAGCAGTTCTCCGATGCTTATGCTCAGGCGTCTTCAGCCCCGACCGCGATGTATTTGGTTCTTTATATCGATGGTGTATGGAGGGGTGAGATTGAATTAACAGGTATAAGTCTGCCTGATAGCGATGCGGACTGGACGTTCTGCACAGCCAACGTCACACGGTATGTCCGTTCAATAGGGGTAAATATTGGCGGATTGCCGGTCAGCGCCTGGTCGTGGTCATACGCGGCCAATATTCAAGACTCTATAGGCACCAATCATGCCACGTCGACATCTTTCAGGACGACCTCCAGTAATGACTACGTAAGCGCGACTGTTACCGAGCAAGAATCCTTAGTGGTTCTGGCTAAACCCCCCGTAGAATCTTTAAAGGGCGGCTGGACGATGATTACGGAAGAGCCTGTCAAACCGACCGGTATTTACGATGGAGGCGGCACAAACTTCCCCGGGGGCGCTGAAATCAAAGCGACGGCGGCTAAAGCAAGATTGCCCGAAGAGGTATTTCTATTCCCGCTCGCATTCGGCTCGGCTATCATACTGGGCGGCGTTGCTTTTGCGCTTACACACCGCCAGAAGATGGGAATAAAGGGCTCGTTGCTTATTATGTGTTTTGTTATCGAGGGTATTTTAATCATCTGGTATAAAATAGGCGGCGGTGTTATCCCCGGGTTTGTCCTGATTCCTTTTGGCCTTGCCTCTGCGCTTTTATTGCTTTGGAAAAACCCGCATAGCCCGACAGCTTAAAAAGGAGGTACATTAGAGTGAGGCCTCAGCTATTAATGGGAGCCGCAGCGATATTTATCATCGGGACGGTGCTGGCCTGCGTTTGCTCCGGGCGCTGGCTTGTGGGCGGAGAAATGAATATTATAAACGCCCTGGCAAGTTTTAATATGGTCGGAGTACAAAGTGCCGGCGTCTGGGATGTCCCAAAGACAATCAGTACTTATTGGGACGCCGTGGCTACAGCACTATCTTGGAATTATCCCTTTCTCGATTCTCCATGGGCGATGTTCGTCAAAATCCCCTTGTGGCTGGTATCGATAGGCGTCGTCTGGGGATTCATTGAAGTCGCCCTGACAGTCGTGCAGGGCCTCGTAAGCGCCGTAAGGGGTATAATCACGTAATAAAAGGGAGGACTGAAACATGACATTACCGCCATATTTCCCGGAGGAACAAGCCCGTCAAGCACAGGAATACCTGCGGCAGCAGGAAGAGGCCCAGCGCCAGGCGGAAGCTGCGGCACGTAAAGCCGCCGAAGCCGCGGCGCACCAAAAGGCAGAGCAGGAAGCCGCCGCTAGAGCCACGCAGGAAGCCGCCGCTAGAGCCACGCAGGAAGCCGCCGCTAGAGCCACGCAGGAAGCCGCCACTAGAGCCACGCAGGAAGCCGCCGCTAGAGCCACGCAGGAAGCCGCCGCTAGAGCCACGCAGGAAGCCGCCGCTAGAGCCACGCAGGAAGCCGCCGCTAGAGCAGAGGCGGCTAAGAAGTTAGAAGCCGCCGCCGCCAGTTTACCGCCCATGATACCTACGGAGGTAGCTGCTACAGTACAAAAAGCCGTAGCACAGGCGGCACAGGCGCAGGAAGCCGCTAAAGTAGAAACGCCAGTTACCAAGCCGGAAATCCCAGGGCTACCGACGACAGGGGATATCCTGTCAGTCCAGCAGACCACTAACCCTGATAAATACGTTGTCCGTGTCCAGATACCCGATGCACCAGCAGGTCAATATGTGCAAACCTACATGAGCCGTGATGAAATATTAAAGCGTGGCGGGCAGATACCCGTAGCAAGCCAGACATGGGGGGTAGAGGGCGTGAAGTGGGCCAGCCCCGATGCCGTCACAGAACAGAGCATAGTGAAAGCCTATAAGGAGCTCGGGCTGGAGCCGCCGGAGTATCATAGCGCGACCCTTGAAATAGAGGGCTTCTATGAGAATAAAAAAGACGCCAACTTTAGCGGGCTAGCGGGCTTTTTAGACGAAATAGGCCGGGCGATTTACAAACACCCCTCAGAGTACGGGAGTCGGCAGGCAGCGGCGAATTACCTTGACACAATAACGGACGATAAGGCAAGGGAGACATACGCAAGGGCGTTTGAGGCATATTGGGGCATGGTGCCGCAGGCAGTAGTAACGACCATGCCGGGCGAACGGGAGAAGATGCAGGCCGCACTCGGACTATCTAACAAGGCACTGGCCGAGACAATCCAGCGTTACAAATCTAACCCGGATGCGGACGAATTTAAGACGGAAGCGGCGGGCGGAACTATCACCATCGAGCATAAGGCTATGCTGGCGGACTTGGCGGGGGTATTATTCGATGCCAATGCAGAATACAGGAAATCTCACGTCAGGACCGGCGTCGATATACCAAACGTGCTTGGCGCCGACGGCAACTGGATAGAGGAATTTATCACGCTGGAGGAAGCCGAGCGAATAAAAAAGGAATCGCCCCTACTCTACGATACGCTCATACACAAGGGTATAGCAGCCTATAACAAGCAGGCGGAAACCGGCGAACGCATAGAGCAGGAGAGATACGAAGCCGAATATGCCAAGTCTGTCAACGACCTTGAGACTGAAATTGACAAAGCACCGCAGGAACTAAAAGATGCTTATTATGCGGGTAAAAAGGCGGGTGGCGTGGCTGGCGGTATCGAGGCTTATAATCAGGCCGTCAAAGATTACAGCATGAAGGCGTACATGGCTGATATCAATGCCAAGATAGCCTTAACTAACCTTCGCACATACAAAGAGGGCGAAGGCTACGATATAGCCCGATTCCTGCGTGACAACCCCGGCAAAGAGGATGTGCTATTAACGATAGGTTATAAACAGGGTGATATAGAAATTATTAAAAACGCCAACATTGCCGTAGTAGCACTTGAACCATATAAAAACGATAAGGGCGAGGTAACACTTGATGCACTGGCGAGATACCAACGGGAGCACCCTAAAGATGATAAATCGTTAAGCAGCCTGTATTCAGAGGATACGGTAAAAGCGATTAACGAATATAATAATACGATAAATAAAGCACTAACAGATGTAAACAAATATATGCAGACAGATAAATTCGGCGCAGAGGGGGTCAGTCTTGACAATGCCATAATGCAGGCAGGAATAAAGGTACCGCTGGTGCCATTTCGTTATGATTATAGAACCGGCGTTTGGGTGGATGATAAAAACGATAAAGTATTAAGCCAAAAAGATTTAATGCGCTATACTTGGGAGCATTTAAGCCAGGGCGATAAAGAACAAGTGGCGCAGGCGTGGGTTAATGACCCTGCTAATAAGAACTATTTTGCTGCGATTGTCAAACAGCATGAGATTATCGCCAGTAAGGGGGGCCTAGTAGGCAGCCTTGTTTACGCGCCTGTATTGCCGATAGTGTCGCCCATAGCCAAACAGGTGACTTTAAAAGAGGCTAAAGAGATAAATAATAATATCTACTCAAAGGAACTCGATATTATTAAAGACTACAGGGAGACAGGCGGGCAGGTAGATATTAAAGCGTTAAAAGACGGACTGGCGGATAACAAGATATTGCAGGACAAGGTTAAAGAGCTCGGTTACGCCAGTAATGACGACTTCGTAGAGAACATGGGGAACTATAACCGGAATACCGAAGTCAGCAAAATGGAGTGGGCGGTAGCGGGCGCAACGGCGGTATTCGATGGATTGATGTTAGGCGCAGGCGGTGCCCTGGCTTCATTGGGGGCGGCGGGCAAGTGGACGGGCGTATCGTTACAGGCCGGCGCGACGGGGATATTCATGTCAGACCAGGCGTTAAACTGGCAGCACTTATCACCGGAACAAAAAGGGATATCTCTGGCCTTTGATGCCCTGATGCTGGTAGCACTTGCGGGAGCTATAAAAGCGCCTGTTAAACCTAGTACCAAAGTTGCCACGACTGAGAGGGTGGTAGAGGCTGCTAAGGCGGCGGGAGACAAGATAACCCCCGAAATGGAGACAAGGTTAAAATGGACTTTAGACGGCATAACGGAAGCCGTTAAAAAAGATGATCCTGTAATGCTCGACAGGTACGCAAAGGAACTAACGCTGATAACGGATGATATGCCGAATGCTTTAGCACTTAAAGGCCAGTCTCTTATGATGAGGGCTTCACCTGAGATATACCTTAGAACGCTTAAAGAGAACGCGGTAAAGCTAGAGCCTAAACAATACGCCGATAATCTGGCTAAACTGGACGCGCTAGAGAAAAAGACTACGGCGGAAGCGCAGGCGATAAGGAAAATAACATCGGTAGAGCCGGGGCCCGCTACCAAGCCGTTAAAAAGCGGGCAACTGGCGAAGCTACAGGAAGCCGTGAAAGCTAAAGAGGTAGCCGCCGATGGTGAATACAGGATATTAAAAGAGAAAAACCAGCTGCCGGAATATACCCAGAAAGCAAAAGTCAGGTTAACAGAGTCGGAGACTACTAAAATAAAAGAGCAAATAGCGAACACCCAGGCGGAAGCTAAGGCACTCTATGAGCAGGCGTTAAATAAGGGGGAGACTGCAAACTTCGAGCGCTGGTATTCTGGTGACAGGCCGCCGGGGTTAACCGACGCAGAGGCTACTACATGGTTTAAGAACAGAGAGGCAACAGGTGTAAAAGAATTACTTAAAATAGACCAGGATTTGAGCCGTACATTAGTAGAGGGTGTGGGCGCCGGCGAAAGGGTAATAACGCAGAGGCCGTTAACGCCGCTAGAATACAAGGTATATCAGGCATTAGCAAAGACGCCGGCAGAGTTAACCAGGTACGAGGATATACTCAGGGGTGAGGGCTACAAATCCCCTACTAAGGCGGATATAGCCGTCTGGGTGGTAAAGGGTAATAAGGGCGTGTTAAATCAGAATATGATATATAAGATATCCATGCTTGGTAAAGGGGAGAGCTTATCTCCGGTGGAGCGGGCGTTATACCCTAAAGTGAATAATAACACAATCAGTCTTGCTAAACAGTATTATAGCAGTCTACGGCAGGGTAAAACGCAGATGCAATACCGTCAGGAAGCATTTAACAGGTTTGTGGCAGAGCAGACGGGCGGGTTGCCAGACGAAGTTGCATTTAAGAAACTGGCGGGCAAGGGCTATCTCGATGTGCCGGAATACGGGGAGCTTGAACTAAAGGCGTGGCATGAAACGGCGCGAGTACCTAGAGAAATGGTGGAGAACATCGCAAAGGACGTACGCCAGAATAGACTTGAAATAAGCGTAGCAGAGGGTGGGGATTGGGTTATAAAGAAAATCCCCGGCGCAGAGTACGCCAAGATGAAATATAAATACCCTCTATACGTTCAAAGCGGGCAAATGAAAGCGGTGATATTAGATGCCTTGACGGGTATCCAGAGGGTAGCCGGTGAGGGTGTAACGCCGGCACCAGCCATGTTAACTAAAACTGATTATCGCACATACCCAGTCTGGCGACAGGACCAGGTACAAAACGCGCAGACTATAGGCTTTGACTTCCACAAGACGTATGATTTGCCGATAATGGAGAATGAGAACCCCGTCAAGGAAATGGCTAAAACGATTGAAACCCGTACAAGGGAAGTCCCGGACGGCGCATTTTATGAGGGCTTGCGTGACGAACAAATAATACTGAGGGGTAACGACTTAAACGCCAGGGCTGCGAACCTCGTGGATGCCATACGGGAGACAGTAAAGCGCAAGGGTATGACCGCCGCCGTAAAAGAATATGATTACTCTACCGTGTTATCCGTCTATCCCTATGCGTTCGAGTATATCATAGCGGAAGCTAACGAAAGCCAATTCGGTAGTACGGCTGGCTTCGGGATCGGCAAGGGTGGCGGTGTCCCCGTAGCAGCTATAGTAGAGGAAAAACCTTTAAGCCCGGCATTAGAGCGTGAAATGAGAATGACAGGTAGAACGCTGGTAAGGAAAAAAGGTGCCGTCATAAGCAGGGAGAGCCAAGCGCCTGAAACGATTCCCCATGTGACAGAGGCTTATTCTACGCAAAAGATAATATCGCCAGAGTCGGAGCAGGCCCCAGCGCCTGCACCTGCGCCAGCACCCGCACCTGCGCCAGCACCATCTCCCACGGGCGCACCAGCCCCAGCGCCTGCACCTGCGCCAGCGCCAGCACCTGCGCCGAAGCCTACACCCGCGCCCGCACCCGCGCCCGCGCCTGCACCGGCACCAGCACTGGCAACTGCCCCAGCACCTGCTCCAGCGCCAACTCCAGCGCCGACTCCTACACCAGTACCGACCCCGACACCGACACCAGTTCCAGTCCCTACCCCAGTCACTACCCCCACGCCGGAGAAGCCGCCTCCTCCCCCTCCTCCTAAACTACCCGGTCCCGGTGGTGCTTCTGATAAAGAGAAGCGTGAGTTTTTAAAGACTGTACCCGGTGTCGTGGCGCGGCGGCGCGGTACGCTGAACGGCAAGGCTGTATATCACGTGAACTATTATCCGTATCGACCGGAGGACAGAATTATCCTCATCGGCAAGCCGCCCGAGGGAATAAGGCCGGCATCCGGCAAGGGTAGCGTCAGGAGATCAGCCACCTTAATCAGCGGAATACCACCAGCCAAACCGATACGTTCGGATACGGGCGCGGTGGATGATATTATCACGTCCGAGGGTAAAGGCATCAATGTGATATCAGTCCAGGATACCGAGGCCCGGAAGCCTAAACTAAGGATAACGCTTAAATCAGACAACGATAAGGCGAAAACTGGCTCACGCTATAACTACAGGGTGAATCCGCGGCGACATGGCAATATGCCGCTTGCTGCAAGAGACCTGGGTGGTGGCATCGAGCAAACGCGTAAGGGTCGGCATTTAAGGTTACAATAAAAGGAGTTTAAAATGACGATGACAAAACAGCCGTGGCAAATGACAGATGAGGAATTAGAGGATTATCTCGAAAAATCGAGCGGTAAAACTATTGACATACCCGCTAAAAGTGGTATTATGACAAGTGAAACAACCGAAGGAGGGCAATATGAGCCAGAAACCACCCGTAAAGCCAGAATGGAAAGCCCCCACCAAGGAAGGACTGGAAGCGCAAGCCCTGGACTTCTTCAAGAGATGCAAGCCGAAGGAATACAAGGAGATGGAGAAGGACGGCAGCCTTCAGGAAGTATGCCAACTCCGGGCAGAGAGGGCGAAGGATTACGCCGAGAGCCTGATACAGAGCGGAGAGTTCGACAGGGCGGCGTGGAACCGGGCGGTCCGCTTGGTGATATTGGAGTCGGAGAGCGACTAACCCCCGGAAGTATAGACACATCATTACCCAGGGACATTATACTTGATTCAACCTCAGACATTGGCACCGGGTTAGGTGCTGCCCGCCGTTTTGACGCCAACCTTGACGCTATCCGCACGCTTAAAATATTGGATACTGAGGACCGCCAAGCAACACCGGAGGAACAAGCTACACTAGCTAAGTATTCAGGCTTTGGCGACAGTGCTTTTAATGATGCTTTCAGCCGTTACTCCCGCGACGATATATGGAAACAGCGCGGTGATAGGCTGAGGGAGCTGACCTCCGGTGAAGAATATGAGGCGATAGAACGCTCTCGCCTTAATGCGTTTTACACTACACCGGAAGTAATCAACGCAACGTGGCAGGCACTCAGGAAAATGGGTGCTGATGACATAGCTAACCCTCATATATTGGAGCCGTCAGCAGGCTCAGGGCGCTTCCTTGGCTTTCAACCCGTAGACCTTGCCGCGCGTTCACAGCGTACCGCCGTAGAACTGGACCAGCTCACAGGGCGCATGCTGAAACAGATGTACCCCAAAACCGAAGTCTACGTTATGGGATATCAGGATGCACCTATCCCCAAGGAAAGCGTTGATATAGCTATCTCCAATGTCCCCTTTGGCGACTTCCCTGTCCATGATCGCACGTTTGGTAAGGATAGGCGTAAACTTACCAGGCAAATACATAATTACTTCTTTGCCAAAACGCTTGACCAGTTACGCCCCGGCGGGTTACTGGCCTTTGTAACCTCTCACGGTACACTGGATTCAACGAAGGCAAAGCCTATCCGCGAGGCATTAGCAGAGCAGGCTGACCTTGTGGGCGCTATCAGGTTACCCAAGACAGCATTTCCCGATACGGAAGTGGTAACTGACATTGTATTTATGCGTAAGAGATTGCCCACAGATACCCCCGGAGATAAGTCATGGGTAGAAACAGGGGAAATCGAAAGAGAGGTTGAAAGCGATTACCGCAACTATACCACTACTTTTAATGTCAATAAGTATTTCATTGACAACCCCGATATGGTACTGGGGAAGCAGACCGCGGGCGGTTCAATGTATCGTGGTGCCGAATACACGGTAGAACCAGACGAACAACCACTTTCAACAGGATTGGCCAAGGCAATAAACCGTATGCCTGAGAGTATTATCAAAGATGCGCCGCGCTCCATGTCGCCACGTTCGATGCCGCTGTCAAGCGGCGGCAACGTATACGAGGGTTCGCGAGTGGTAATGGGTGAGGATGATAGCATTTACATTAAGAAACAGGGTGAACTTGTCAAAGCTAACCTGACAGCAGATGAACAAGCCCGCGTGAGAGCAATGTTAGGTATAAGAGATGCAGCCAGGGCAGCACTCAACACCCAGTTGCGGGATGGTACAGATGATGAAGTGGAGGCATCACAAGGGAGACTCAATACCGCATATGATGAGTTTGTTGTCAGTAACGGCGCCCTGAATGCTACACGGAACACTGATTTAATGGGCGGCGACCCGGATGGCCCGTTCCTGCGGGCTCTTGAAGAGTGGAGTCCCGAAACAGCCAAGAAAATGCAAAAGGTAGCCGTTATAGAAGCCGATAAGGTTGACGAGTTAAAGATGCCCCTATTTTCACAGCGCACCGTGAGAGGATTGGGGGAGCAACATGATGTAGCCAGCAATAGCGATGCCGTAATAGTTTCTCTAAACGAGACAGGGCGACTGGACTTCAACCGTATGGGTGAATTACTTGGCAAAGATGCCAACGTAGTGCAGGAGGAACTCGCCGAGCAGCGATTGATATACAAAAACCCGATTGGAGAATGGGAGCCTGCCGACCAGTACCTTTCAGGTGATGTAAGGGAGAAATTGAGGACGGCTGAAGCTGCCGCCACCGCCAAGCCTGCTTTCAATGTAAACGTAGAGGCACTTAGAGATGTCCAGCCCGCAGACTTACCGCCTAGCCAGATTGGAGTGAGGCTAGGTGCCCCTTGGGTACCGAGTGAGGATATCAATGAATTTGTCACTCAATTAGTGGATGCATACAAGGGATACAGGCATCAGGGCAATTATTTTAAGTATGTGCCTGAAACCGGCGAATGGGTAAAGGACGACAGGGTAGAGGCGAGCGAAGCCAAGATGTACTCCGAATGGGGTACCGGGCGAATGGGTGCCAATGAAATCATCCACCGCCTGCTCAACGGAAAACTAATCCAGGTAAATGACAAAGACGCAAATGATAATCCCGTAAGAAACCCGGCAGAAACAGTAGCAGCGCAGGAAAAGGCGACAGCTATTCAAGCGGCTTTCAAAGAATGGATATGGAATGATCCCGATAGGGCATCACGACTGGCGAAATATTACAATGACACATTTAATACATATCGCCCGCGTCGGTTTGACGGCACTCACCAAGCCCTACCAGGTATGATAGAGGGCTGGGCCAAGAAGATACACCCACACCAGAAGGATGCTATCTGGCGCGTTGTGCAAGACAGGACATCACTACTGGCTCATGAAGTAGGATTCGGTAAGACTGCGGTAATGGTAGGTGCCGGCATGGAACTGAGACGCTTAGGGTTATCGCGCAAGAATCTTTATGTTGTGCCGAAAGCTACACACGGTCAGTTTGAAAAGCAGTTTAGAGAGCTTTACCCTTATGCCAATATATTGTTTCCGAGTGATGATGATTTCACCCCCGAGCGGAGACCGGAGTTTATCTCGCGGGCGGTAACCGGAGATTGGGATGCCATTATACTCGCCGATACTCAATTCCGGCGTATCCCCATTAAACCCGAAACGGAAGTAGCATTTTTAAGGCGGGAAGTCGAGGACTTCCGTTCTGCACTTGAAGCTGAGGAAGATGCGGCAAGGGACCAGTATGGGCGTAGAAGCGGCAAGAAATCAGCATCGCATAAGGAAATCCAGAAAGCCCTCATACGCCTAGAGGAACGGCTGGCGGAGAAGCAGTCTAAGGTAGGACAGGTAGCCGAACACACCATGCACTTTGAGGATATGGGCACAGACCAGATGTTTATTGATGAGGCCGATAACTTCAAAAACCTGCGATTTGCTACGAAGATGGGCAAGTTGAAGGGTTTACCCAATACCGACTCTGACCGCGCCTGGGATATGTACCAGAAAACCCGCTACCTACAGGATCAGAAAAAAGGTGGCGTGGTATTTGCCACCGGCACTCCGGTAGCCAATACGATAGCGGAGATGTATACCATGATGCGCTATCTGCAAAACCCCATGCTGGAAGCTAAGGGATTGCAACACTTTGATGCATGGGCAAAGACGTTCGGGGAAACAACGGAGTCACTTGAGCAGACACCTACAGGTGCCTATAAACTAACACAGCGATTTTCCAAGTTTCAAAATGCGCCTGAACTCAGCAATATCTGGCAACAAACAACGGATATTAGGGTTGCCGGAGAATCCCCCCATGTTGTCAGACTGAGGCCGCGACTGGTAGATGAGGAAGGGAAGGCGCGCAGGTCAGTAATATCAGCGCCACCAGACCAACAGTTGCTTGATTATATGCAATCGCTGTCAAAACGAGCTGACGAACTTGGTGGCAAGGACCCGCGCGAAGATAATATGCTTAAAATTGCCAGTGATGCTCGTATGGCTTCGCTTGATATGAGGATGGTTGACCCCGGGGCGAGACAGAACCCCGAAGGCAAGGTAGTTATAGCATCGAAGAAGATAGCGGAGATATACCAGGAAACCGAGGCAGACAGGGGTACTCAACTTGTATTCCTTGACCTGGGAACCCCGAAGGCGAAAGAGAAGATCAGGGAAGAAGATGTATCAGATAGCAGCGAGGAATACAGCGAAACCGCCGAGGAAGAACAGGTATTGCGGAATGTCTATAAGGTGATGAAGGAACACCTTATAGACGCAGGTGTACCAGTGGGAGATATAGCCTTTATACATGATGCAAAGAACAATAAGCAGCGCGAGGTATTGCAAAAGAAAGTAAACAATGGCGATATCCGCGTCATTATAGGCTCTACTGGCAAAATGGGTGTTGGTGTAAACGTGCAAAAGCGGGCGGCCGCATTACACCACCTTGACGCACCTTGGAGGCCACGGGATATTGAGCAGCGTGAGGGGCGTATTGTCAGGCAAGGCAATGAGATTTACGGTCCGCAATTTAATGAAGAGGGTGAGATAACAGACCCTGGACCGGGTGTTAAAATCTACACTTACGTTACCGAACGTAGCTTCGATGCCTATATGTGGCAGGCGGTAGAAGCAAAGTCAAAGGCAATCAAAGCTATTATGAGGCGTGATAACCCACCAAGGAATATTGAGGATATTGACAGCTTTACAATGAGTGCCGGGGAAGCAAAGGCGGTTGCATCCGGCAATCCCGATGTGCTGAAGTCCGTAACCCTTAAAAACGATGTAACCCGCCTGCAAATGCTGAGGGAATCCCACACCGATGCCAAGGTAAGGGCCAGGGAGCAATTACGGGCTATCCCTAAACAGATAGACCAACTCCTCAATAATATCGCTAGTATGGAGCAGGATGCAAAACTAGCCGAGGTTGAAGCACCATTTACTATCAGCGTCAAGGGTAAAGTGTATTCAGAACGCACCCCTGCGGGCGAGACTTTGAAAGATATAATAGCAAACACACCAGAAACAGCGACCCCCGGCGATACACCGGAGGTAGGGCTCTACAAGGGCTTTGATGTCCGAGTTGTCAACCAAGGGCCGGGGGCTGGATATAAACTCATACTGCGCAATCCAGCGACAGGCTACGAATATGCGACCACCTCTATACTTGGTAGCGAATTGACGGCAGTAGGCGCTTTACAGCGTATAGATAATAAGATAGCCGGAATATCCTCTGCTCTGGAAAGGGCAAAGATAGAATTACAACGGAGCGAGGGCAATCTAAGCACCTATCAGGCACAAGCTGAATCACCCTTTGAATATGAGAGTCGGCTTGAGAAGATGGAGGCCGAACTTGCGAGGCTGGAAAAGAAGCTGCAAGGGCAGGAAGTAGGCGAAGCTATTGAGTACGAGGAACTTAACGGCGAGCCCCTTAACGGCGAGAAGGCATTATATAAGTTCACTCCGAGAGAACCTGAGCCGGAAGTTGAGAAGCCAAAATCAGTACAGGCCAAAGAACCCAAGGCGCAGGAAAAGACGTATGAGAAATATGAGGATGATGTAATCGATAATATCGAAACCGCCCCGGTAACGCCTGAGCCAGCCCCACCGGCACAAGTAGCGGAGGTTGAAGCACCTAAACCTGTAGCCCCAGAGGTTATTAAAGAACCTTGGCAAATGACGAGGGAAGAGTCTGCCACAGATGTTAGAGTAAGGGTAGAGAAACAATTGCGTCCGCCAGAAACATGGCAAGAGCAAACACAAGGACACGCAGCTAGGTCAATCCACAAGTCTGAAGTCCAGCAAGCCCTCGCATCTGGCAAACCTGTACCGCCTGAAGTCCTGAAGGATTATCCTGATTTGGCAAAAGCAACCCCCAAAGCCGAAATTAGTATACCTGAATCTATAGGTGGTACTCGTTTGAGAACATTTCATAGGCGAATGCCAGTAACTAAAGCAATTAAACCCAAAGCCGAGGCTGGTATGCCTGTTGCACCTATTGAGGAGAAACCGACTGGACCAATGATTGCGGAAATAAAAGCCGAAGTCAGCAAGCCTGAAGAAGAAGCTAGACCTTACCCCATGTCTGGCAAGGAAAGACGTAAAGCCGTATTGGAATCCAGAATAAGGCGGGGCGAGAGTGTCCCTAAAAAGCTATTGACGGAGTTTCCTGAATTACAAGCCAAACCCCCTAAAGCAGAGGCCAAGAAACCTGAAACTAAAGTTAAGCCTAAAGTGACGAGCATTGGCCCTGTTACTGATTTATCTAATCTATTGGCGGTCCATAATGCGCGGAGTAACCGAGCTCGCGCAACAGACGAGACTCGAAAACACAGCATTACAATCGCATCGGATAGCCCAAAGGTTAAGACTTGGATAAAGAACCAGGGTAATGCTGATATAAAGGGGGTTGATACCCCCAGGCTTAAAATCACTTTGAAACCGGATAATGAACCTAAGCGTAATCGTTCCCCACGCGGGCCACTTTCGCAACACAATCCGGCTAGAAAGAAAACACGCAGTCAATTAAAAGCCTATGATTTAGGCGGCGGCATAGAACAGACACGCAAAGGTAGACATTTGAGATTATGAAACAAAAAGCTGAGGATAATAAACTAGGGAAATTGTCACTACTTTACCAGAAATATAAACGATGGATATATCTGGTTGCCGGCGGTGCTTTATTGGCCTTGTGGTATCTACAAGGCACTGTAATGACGATATTCATAGCCTTATGCTTATTACTCTCGATTATTTTTATTAAATCCTTTTGGGAAGTCACCCGGTGGGTGTTAAAGGCTAAAAACGAAAAGGCGCAACAAAAGAGAACACTCGGGATATTTATTACGGCGGCCTGCATGGTAGGCGTTTACTTTGCCGTTAAGTACTTGGTGCTGCCTACTCAACTCGGCCAGTCTTTGCAGGAATTACTTTATAAGATGTTTTGATTGGGGCTAATGGTATCATATTTATTCGCTTTTAATCGGCGCAAAGTTTTTATCGCATCATACAGCCACCATATCGTGAGCACAAAGACGATACCACCCGTTGGGAAGATTCCTCTAACAAGTGATATTATGCCCACAACTAACGAGCCTATTCCAAATACAAACATGATTGGGCACAATATCATATCCATTTTTTTACTTGCTCTCTTTTCAGCTTTTTTATTCATTATACCCTCCCCAAAATCTTTACAAAAATATGTTAAATATTCCCTGTTAACTACTTGTTAACATCGTGCTTTGCAGATTTAACAGTAGCTTCCAGTTCCCCCAGCCTCTTAATTATCATTGACTGAGAAGCACCTATCTGGATGGCAAGGTCTTTATGCGTCAACTCCCCAGTGTCATCTTTACCGTTGGCTATCGACCGGAGAAAATCAGCCAGAGACCTATCCCCAGCCAGATTTCTCAGCTTCCCCAGTGTCGCTTTATCTATCCTGATATGTGTGCTATCGGCCATAACGCTATCATGTTAACATATTGTTAACAACTTGTCAATAGGTATTTGCCAATTGCATGGATTGGGGGGTATCCTTTAGAATAAAAGGGTATAATCTAAAATACGCTAAAATATAGTACGTCAGTAGCTATAAAGTACCAACAGTGCTCATATCTATTTCTCTATGCTGCTCACATAATGGAGGTGTGTGTATTAGTGCGAACATTGGACGCGCTGGAGGTATTCCTCAAGTCGCGGAGGGCCAAAGGGCTTTCGCCTGAATCAATCAGGTGGTATAATGGCGTGCTGGGGAAGTTCGCCATGGCTTGCCCGGAACTTCCAGAGGAGCCAGAGCCTATATATGAATTTTTCTCAACACTCGAATCCGGCGACGAGCGCAAGCACGGATACTACCGTGCCCTTCGCGCGCTGTATAACTATATTGACAGGCGGTTTAAAGCCTTCCCCAATCCCATGAAGTATGTAGACGCACCCAGGAGAAGCAACAAGAGGCCGCGGCCTCTTACCCTCGACGAGCTGGACCAGTTGCTTTCTTATCCGCACCGACCCAAGATAAAGGCGGCCCTGCTATTCCTCATTGATACCGGATGCCGGGTTGGGGAGATCGTTAATTTACAGATAAACGATATCGCGGAAACGCCCTGGGGGTATATCGCCCGGGTCACTGGCAAGACCGGCACAAGGCTGGTGCCGTTAAGCGTCGAAACATATCAGGCTTTATCCAGGGTGCTGCCGTTGGGCTATAACAAGTACCGGCTCCGGCGGCTGATACGCTTCGCCTTCGACGACGCGCATGTGTTGGGGAGCGCCATCAACCTAAGACATACTTTTGGTACATATTTTGAAGGCGATGAATCTATACTACAACAAATAATGGGGCATACCCATTTAGAGACAACAATGAGATATCGTGAGTTAAGGGTTCAACGTATGTGCGAACAACATCATAAATTTACCCCTTTAAGAATGGTTTATAGTACACGAAAAATGTTATAATATAGATATGACACAAATACAATTAAACATATTCGATGATTATAAACCCAAGCATGGCGAAATACGTATAATAGGCAAATATTCTCACAAATGCATTTGGTTACCATGCGTTGAATGCGGAAAGTATCGTTGGGTAAGATTCGAAAAACAAATATTATACTGCAAGGCATGTGTAGCAAAACATAGAGAATCAATAAAATTTCCGAAAGATGCTAAGGATGGCGATATAAGGCGTAGTAATGAACTAGGTTTACAGGGGAAAAACCGCAATTATATTTATGCAAGATGTAGGCTTTGTGGTAATCTCAGATGGGTAGGTATGAAAGACGGGCAGGCACGCTCTACAGCTTGTAGAAAGTGCCTCAGTAATGCTATATCGCTCCATTTCCATCCAGACCAAAGGAGGGTAGATTCAAGGAGTAATCGTGGTTATAATGAGATAAGAGTACAGCCAACAGATTTTTACTTCCCAATGGCAAACCGTGTTGGATGGATTCTAGAGCATCGCTTAATCATGGCAAAGTATCTTGGGAGATGCCTACAAACCTGGGAACACGTTCATCATAAAAACGGCGACAAAGGTGATAACCGAATTGAAAATCTTGAATTAATGACAGGGAACACACATAGTGCGGCTCACAGCAAAGGTTACCAAGATGGTTATAAAAAGGGATTTTCAGATGGAAGAAATAAACAAATTCAAGAGCTCAAACAAGAAATAAAGCTATTGCATTGGCATTTAAAAGAATCAGGAGTTATAAATAAATCTCAGTAACATGACTAATTACTTACACGCAAACTGAAAATCCGCGTGTCCCCAGTTCGACTCTGGGCCTCGGCACCAAAAGTCCGCGTACTTTGGTAGCGGTACAAAAGGAGGCCGAGATGAGGACATCGGAATTAGTGAAACTGGAGAAATTGCTGGAAATGGGGAAACCTAAAGAGGAAATTCTGGAGGAGATGAGGCCGAAAAGGAACGGCAACGAAAACCGCGCGCCGGAAGGTGGTATCAGCCAGTCGGAGGCCAGCCGGAAGTATGGGGTAGCCCAGCGTAATATTTCAAGGTGGGTAAGCCGTGGCTATATACCTGTGCTTTTGCGGACAAGAAGGGAGGTATATATTGATGAATCCAAGCTCGTTAAGATAATCGAGTGCTATAAATCAGCACCCGGCCAGGGCAAAAAGACTGTCAAGCATCAGTTCGCATCATAGGGGCACGGCTATGATAAAATGGTTTGGTATAGGACTCGCTATAGCCGGGGCTCTCACCGCTTTAATAGCTGGCTTCGGATTTCATAATTTACCCTTCGCCATTGGCGGTATCGTATTCCTCGGTATCGGGCTTTTTATTTTTGTTAAGGCATAACTTCAGCCCCACGTAAAGAGCAAGGGCGGACATCACGAATATAGATACAGGATAGCCTATTGCTACTTTTTCCTCCCACATAGTCAGCATGCTGAGGGCAATACTAACCATCACCCCACACCCAAAGCCCACCACAAGGATGCCTACACGGTCGACCACCTTCATTTTTTACTACCTCCCTTCTCAAACATATCGAAAACTAAAGAAAACGGGCGAATAGTCTAGATAATTCATTATAACACATTAAGGCAAGTGCCTGCCAATTGCTATAAGCCTAGATTTTACATGTTGACAATCTAGGCAAGTTAATTATATACTACCCCCAGTGAGTTAATTCGCTGGGGGTTTTTAATTTGGCTACCGATACCAAAAGCTATGTCCCCGACACCTCCCACGCCGAGAAGTGGCTGACCGACGACACCTTCATCTGGAACGGTATGAAGTTCAAGGTGCTGCCTAACTTCGAGGTCGTGCACATCCCCAAAAACTCTAAAGGCAAGGGGGCGAAGCATGACGATAAATAGTAAGTCAAGTCCCCCCAGCGGCAAATCAGGTAATAGTACGCCCTACCCTACTGCGTTAATTCACTTTGACCGCGCGCGCCAAGAACTCGCGCTTGCCAGCACTGTTGATGAAGTCAAACAAATCCGCGACCAAGCTGAGGCAATCCGCCAATATATCAAACAGCAAAAAGGCAGTTTTGAAATGCAGAACCAAGCTGCCGAAATTAAATTAAGAGCAGAGCGCCGAGCCGGGGAGATGCTAAGGGAAATACCACGTAACCCTGGCGAACGTACCGATTTAACCTCATTCCAAGATGGTATGAAGTTAATAACCTACGAAGAAACACTAAAACAAAATGATTTAGCATCTATCACTGCTCACCGCTGGCAACTTGAGGCTGATATTCCAGAGGATAAGTTTGAGCAATTTATAGTCGAAACAAAGGCGAAGGCCGACGAACTTACCAGCCGGGCAGCACTTGGGATAGCTCTAAAATTAAGACATGAGGCTAAAAAGGCTCCCACCGGGGAGGCCACAATGCCTGATGGCTTATTTGATGTAATTGTCATCGACCCCCCATGGCCTTACGGCGGAACATTTAATGCGCATGCACACCGAATCGAATCTCCCTATAAAGAGCGCAGCATCGAAGAAATCATGATGCTGGAACTCCCCAGCGCCGATAACTGCATATTGTGGTTATGGACCACAAACGCATTTATGCACGAAGCATACCATGTTTTAGAGGCTTGGGGATTAGAGCCAAAATCAATTCTCACATGGTTTAAAGAGCGCACCGGAGTCGGGCATTACTTGCGCGGTCAAACAGAACATTGCATTTTAGCGATTCAAGGAAAGCCAGAGATAACACATGAAGCACAGGGGACATCTTTAATAGCCAAAGCTACTGACCATAGTACCAAGCCCGATTCTTTTTATGAATTAGTTGAATCTCTATGCCCTGGCAGGAAATTAGATATTTTCGGCAGGCGTGAGCGTAAAGGCTGGGAAGTATATGGTGACCAATTACAAAAAGCCGAACAGTAACAACAAGTCGGTCATATACGAGAAGCCCCGGCTTACCGAAAATGACGGTAGTGCCATATTCCGCATTGTTTCTATTCCGGGTAAAAGAGATTACCCAAATAGCTATAAAGAGGCTGGGGTGGATTACAACATAAAAGATAACGATAAAAGAATTTTAATCGAAATAGAAACTGCCAAAGAATGCCCCCATTGCGGTAAGGGTGGATTTATTTTAAATAATTTCGTATTTACAGAGCCAGACCAAGAGATGTTATGGAAGGCGGTATTCGATGCATGGGTATTGCCATCTAAAAAATACAGATACGGTATTAAATTTTTAAAGTTTATTAAAAAGCATTTACTACAAACAAAATTACCCTACTAAGGAGTCCCGACATGCCACACACAAATAACGGAACATTAGTCCACATGATAGTCAAGGACGGGCGTATCGTCGACCTCTGCACCGACTGGCTATTCCACAGCTGCAAGGTATGCCCGGCCCCTATCACGCCACAGGAGCCCCACTACTCCATCAGATGGTCGCACTCCGGGCTGGGATGTGTCAACGTTCCGGACCGCGCTCACGTGCGGTGTTTGAAGAAATACTTTGGGGGGTGTGACCAATGAGCACACACTTAATCTCAGTATCGCAGGTCACCGCGCCCACCAGGTACGAACGCGCCAAGACAAGAAAATGTTATGACCTGCGCTGGTACGGACCCAATTCCGAGGTGAGGATTATCAACCCGGCAAGGAAAGCGAAGCGTGAATAAAAACGATTTATTCAACGAAGTAAACGAACGGCGTCACCGGCAGTCTTTCCCGCCCTTAAGCAAAGAGGAGTTTATCACCGCCCTATCCAGCCTGGAGGTGAGGGGGCTTATCAGGACCGAGGGCAGCCATCGTTACCCGGTAGAGTTTAGAGGCGTGATAGTCGCCGGGGATACCACGGGGAATAACTAAAGGGAGGGCCACCATGACGATAAAAGGAGTGAGCGAAATAAGGCAATTGCCGAGGCTGGGGAAGGTGAGGCTGGGGATAAAAGTACAGGGCGAAAAGAAAAACCCCTACCCGCGCGCCGTCGATTACTTTGTCGTGCCTGAGGAAATCAAGCCTCACGTCGGGGAGAAGCCCAATAAGCTCAGTATTATGTTCCCCACCGAGGAACCGGAGATATTCGCCCCCCAGTTTATGAAGTGCTACTCGTTTACCCAGGGCCTTATCTGCCGCGGCGACGGCATGAAGTGCCGGAGGAAAGTCGATTCCCAGACAGGCGGGATAGCCAGCCACGCCACGGAGCACTGGGAATATGACGTTATGGAATGCGACCCGGAGAGGTGCCCGGAGTCGGTGGGTGATGAGGAGACTGGGGTAAAGCCGCGGTGTCGGCGCGTGATGAACCTGCTTTTCGTGCTGCCTGATGTCCCTGGGCTGGGGGTATGGCAACTCGATACGAGTTCTTTTTACTCAATAGTAAATATCAACTCCTGCATCGATGTCATACGGGGGCTTTGCGGCCGGATATCCGGCATACCGCTGACGCTATCACTGGAGCCGCGGGAGGTAACGCCGCCGGGTATCAAGAAAAAGACTATCTATGTGCTGCACCTCCGCAGCGACCTCAAGTTAAGCCAGTTACAGAGGCTGGCGGCCCGAGCCCCCAAGAGGATAGCTATGCCGACCGTCGAGGAGGAGGAGCCGCCGGACGACCTTTTCCCGGCGGAAGTAATTAAAGAGGCTGGGGAAGAAGAACACCGATGTATTCGAAGAACCGGAGACCTTCACCATCGACCGCGTCTGGCTTGGGGAAAGCATAAAGACATTGAAGTGGACCGACGAAACGGCAAAGACATATATCAGTGCCACCTACAAGGTTAATGGCGCCGGCAGCCTGGAGGAGTTATTAAAGAAACTCACCCGGGATCAGGCAGAGGACTTCGTCAATAAACGGTATCGTTCGGATTTGGTTGGTAAGGAGGTAAATGAAAATGAAGTTCAGAAAGAAACCAGTAGTAATTGAGGCAATCCAATTCACAGGCGGTAATTGGGAAAGGATTGGCGAGTTTGTAGGGCAAAAGGCTGCCCTAGCGAGGAAATATGGCAATAACATTCTACTAATTAACACCTTAGAGGGCGAAATGCGAGCTGATGTTGGTGATTGGATTATCAAAGGCGTCAAGGGTGAGTTCTACCCCTGTAAACCAGACATCTTTGAACTGACTTATGAGAAGGTCGAAGAATGACCCACCAACCAAAACCGAACGATTTATCTCCAGAGGCAATACCTGTATTACTTCTGGATTGCGGGTGGAGTAATCCTGGGGTATCGTTCGGTTTTGGTGGATAAGGAGGTAGAAAATGAGAGAGATTAAATTCAGGGCTTGGGATAGAACTAATAAGCAAATATTTCAAGTCCATTCATTAGGGTCGAAATGGTCTTCTGAGGATGGCCTCATGTTTGGGGATGGAAGATTCCCTATTATGCAATACACAGGACTCAAGGATAAGAACGGCAAGGAGATTTACGAAGGGGATATTGTACAGAAAAGTTATGGCGCATATCCAGTTACAGTATCAGAATTTCATGGCTATCGTTTTATGTGGGGGTTAGATAATCTCTGTAAAGATGATGCTATAAGAGGTGAAGTCATCGGCAACATCTATGTAAACCCTGAACTACTGGAGGTCGGGGAATGACCCATCCACCAAAACAGAACGATACCAATCCTGTTGCTCGCAGTCTGCGTTATAATCCTGTTTCTCAGGAAGCGGACTGTGTGCTGGAAGTAAACGGTTGACCTAGCCCACTACCGACACCAGCAAGGCGGTGGGTTAGTATGAATCGTTTACAGATGAAGGTGATAAGCCATGGTAACGGCAACAAAAGATAAGCCCAAAAACGAAATCCCCTCTGACGGCTGGAGCCCCGACGACATGGTCTACATTACCGCCGGCAACGGTTATTGTGTTAGTCCGACCCTCGCCACCATCTGCATCGGCCCGGTCGACGCCGACGGTAAACCCCGGGAGGAAGTCTTTAAACCGAAAAAACAGGCCACGGAAAACCCACCAGACCCCCCCGACAAGCCACCAAGTCGCAAAAAGCGCGTAACAAAACTCAAACAGGTGGAAACGGTAGGGGTAAATGATTCACAGTCTCAAAACGGCGGTAGTATTGTTACACCAAAAAAGAAACATGCCGGGGGAAGGCCTAAGAAAAAGGGTGACGATGTTTGCCGCATGACGAAATACCGGCGCGAAAAAGAGGCGGCAAAACAGGGGGTGCTTTTATGACCTGCACCTTTTGTTTCGATCACGACTTGCTACAGGCTACCGGCAATGGTGGGGAACTGGCACCGATAGTTTGTCCGGTATGCGGTTCCGGGGACATAGAACTGGTAAGAGTTTGCCCGCGTGACCCGGAAGGATACGCGCGGTGCACGGTACCGGAGACAATACCCTGCGAGAGCTTTGGTTGCTTGGTGCTTAAAAGGGTGGGAGGTGCAACATGGTAATGGGACAATGTTTAAAGTTTGACAACCCGGGGGAAGCGCACATGGCGCTGGAGATATGGGACCGGCTGGAGCGGCGCCTGGATATGCTGATTGAAGCCGCGGATAAACTGAAAAGCCCCGGCATGGGAATCTACATCAAGGCGGTCGAGCGTTGTAAGACGGAGCTCTGGGAGACCATAAAGGAAGTGGCGCTGACCGCTCAGGGAGGAGGTTAAGGTGAATGCTTTATTAACAGCTCATCAGGTGGCAAAGATACTCAGATACTCGCCGGTGCATGTCAGGCGGCTGGCCCGACAAGGTGATTTGCCAGGTGAAAAGATGGTATCGTTCCGTTTTGGTGCTTGAGGGAAAATAGAAAAGAAAGGAGGTGACTAAATGGAAGGTGCAATCGGAGCTTTATTTTTCTTGTTAGCAGTGGCTGCCATCGCCGCTATTTGTTATCGGCATCGTGAGTCTTTGAATGATTGGCTTAATGGGAGAGAAAGGCAGCCAGCCGACCCCAAATTAGCCGAATTTAAGGCTAAAGTCAAGGATGTTAAGGCAGAATTGAGCAAATACCAAAGGCGTCTCCGACTCCAATCTGAGATAAAGGCAGCTAATGAAGAATTAAATGATATGGACAAGGCCGAAACTGGGGAGGGTTAATCCCCCCAGTTTATCCGTAAGGCGGATACTGAGGAGGTCAAAATTGGATGAAAAGCACCAAAAGGGAACGATACCGAAAAGATAGGCCGCGACTGGGTATTCCGCCCGATCGGCATTCTGCGACAGAATAACAACGGAAGGAGGTGATGTGTAGCAAAAAGGTGAGTTCCCCCTTTACCCGGCCCCCCGGTTAAACGGTGACCGGGGGGCTCGGCAAGGGGGTAAATGATGGGTAAACCAGCAAACAGAATAGTTAAATTAAAATACGGTAACGGGTGTCAGCTACACAATAATGGTATCGTTCCCTTTTGGTGGATAAGGAGGTAAATGAAAGAATCATTAAAATACGGCAGTTCATTTTTAACCATTGAGGATTACAGTAAAAAGTCTATTTGGCTCTGGGTTGAAAATGAAGGCGGTGGGGCTATGGGAACATTCCCCTTAATTCATTTAAAGAATTTAATAAATAAATTCCCACCACAGAAGCCTACCCGCCTTGAAACACAACTTTATGATGCGCTAGAACGATTAATTTGCGAATTATACGCTGATGGTCCAACGCTTAGTGGTGAGGGAAAAGCTAATGGAGCATTGGATAAATATATTAAACAGTATGGGTTGAGGCATGATGGAAAATTTGAAGTATCATCTGTTGATGTCGTGGGAGATAAAAGTAAATGAGCCATCAACCAAAAGGGAACGATGCCACAATAATTGTTTCGATTGCCCTTTTCAGCCTGATTGCAAGGCAAATACACGGGATGATAAGAGTATGAAAGCGGACTACATTAATGTGGGGCTGATTTTCGCCGATCAGCAAAATCTCTCCCCCTAAAACCCCCACTGAATAGAAAAGAAAGGAAAAGAAAGGAATAGAAAGGAATAGAGAGGGTTACAGCACTTTTGTAACTTAATAGTGTAACTAGGTACAGAATAAGGTTACAACAAATAGAAAAGTGAGGCTAAAATGGTAAGAGGGAGAAAGGCCCGGACTTGGGTAAAGTTAGATTGTGAAGGCGTCTTGCGCGGCAGCATAAACTACCTCTTGCCGCTGGAAGGCCAGGCGGTGTGGGTGAAGATGATTGCCTTCAGTGAGGTATGCGGCGGTCGGCCAGGGTATATCGAGGACAATAATAACAATGGCTTGCCCCTCGAGTTTATCGCCCAGGAGTTACACTGTACGGTAGAAATATTTGAAAGCGTGCTGGATATTATGAAAAAGGACAGCGCCATCGAAGTGAACGGCACTGGGTCCATCCACCTTGTAAACTTCCACCATTATCAATTCAGCGAGTATGACCGGCAGAAGCCTTACCGGCAGGCAAAGAAGGTCGGCAAGGAAATATATAAGGTCTGCCCGGCGTGCAAATATAAAGCGCGGACCTCTGAGGAATTCTGCCCGGCGTGCGCGGAGGATGATAAAGAGGTACGCCTTGTGAAAGATTATACCGGTGGCGCACTTGGCCACGTGGTGAGGCAATAAAAGGGGTATCGTTCTCTTTTGGTACTTGGGGCTTTAAGGAGGTAATAATGACAGAATTATCATTTATCCAAACAAAGAAAACAGTCAGCGAGAGTTTGGCTGACTTACGGGCTTTATTCAAGCGTTACGGGATTGATGATTGGGAACCTATCCCGATGGTATCGTTCCTTTTTAGGATATGGAGGTAAATTAAGGTGAAGCCTTTTTACGAACGCAATGGGATTACTATTTATTGTGGGGATTGCCGAGAGATATTGCCCCAGCTCGGGCCGGGCGAAACAGTGATTACCGACCCAGTATGGCCTAACAGTTTACCTTCGCTCATCGGTGCAGATAACCCCCAGCAGCTCTTTAAGGAAATGTGCGAAAGTCTACACCCAGATATAAAGAGGTTAGTAGTACAACTAGGGTGTGATAGTGACCCCCGCTTTCTTGCCGGCATACCTGAGCACTGGCCTTTCATTCGGGTATGTTGGCTTGATTATGCACGGCCGGGTTATAAAGGGAGACTGCTTTATACTGGCGATGTTGCTTATGCTTATGGTATACCGCCGGCAACTATAGATGGTAGGTTTTTGATATCTGGGGCCTTTATGTCCACGAGGCCAGATAGATTATTTAATCGTGGCACTGTTAATAAAGCACGCAAACATCGCCCACTATCGTCTGATAGGACTCCTTATGATGGTTTACCTCACCCTGCACCACGGCGACTTGAGCATGTCCGCTGGTTGGTGCATCAATTCAGTGATGCAGAGGTACTTGACCCTTTTGCTGGCAGCGGCACAACCCTTTTAGCAGCAAAGCAATTAAACCGCCGAGCCATTGGCATTGAGATAAATGAGAAATATTGCGAACTGGCGGCCGCCCGATTATCTCAAGAGGTTTTTAATTTAACGGAGATAACATAATGGCAGAAGAAGTTTTAAAGATAGCTTGTAAAAACTGCGGGTCTGGTGATGTGGTTAAGGCTGGCTTTCAGAGCGGTGTCCAGCGCTACCTTTGTAAGGCTTATTGTACGCTGTTAGACTAAATATTTGAGTGTGAGAAAATGATAAACGACAAAGCTAATAACCAGGACCCGGAAAAGTTAGTCGATAATGGATTATCCGCCGAAGCTAATCTCGAGGCGGCCCAGCAACCACTGGGGAAACCGACTAAATTCAGCAATAGGGCAATGACCGATGACTTAACCGGCCGGGCCCTGAAGCCACCCCGGGATATATTACCACGGGCCGCCATTTACGCCCGGGTGAGTACCGAGGACCAGACAACGGAAAACCAGATACCGGTGCTAAAGGAACTGGCGGTGCGCCGTGGCTGGGAAGTCGCTGATGTTTATGCTGAGGAAGCATCAGCCTGGCGGGCAGGGCACCAACTGGAACTCAAGAGACTATTGAAGCGGGCTAGTTATCACGAATACGATATCCTGATAGTCTGGGCGCTGGATCGACTGACGCGCGAGGGTATCGGCAACATCATGCAATTATTCAATACTTTCCGTACATACGGCGTCAAGGTAATCAGCCACCAAGAGCCATGGCTGGAGCAAGCCGGCCCCATGGCGGATCTACTGACCGCGATAGCCGGCTGGGCGGCCCAGTTCGAGAGTGCGCGCCGGTCAGAAAGGATTAAGGCGGCCTTTACACGGAAACGAGCTCGTGGTGAACCAGTGGGCCGGCAGCGCGGCGCCAAGGATAAGAAGCCGCGCAAGCGGATGGGATACATACTGAGATACAACGACAGGAGGAAATGATGTTAAAGTCCAACTCCAACTTGGCAACCATATTAGCAATAATAGCCATACTGGTCGGTATCGTGGCACTGGTACTGCCGGGGCCGGTGGGTCCACAGGGTATTCAGGGAGTTAGTATTCAAGGAATGCAAGGCATCCAAGGTATTCCCGGGGTTGGGATCCAAGGTATTCAGGGGCCTCCCGGTGAAGGAACACAGGGTATCCAAGGTATTCCTGGAGTCGGTATTGAGGGGCCTCCCGGTCCTCCTGGTGAAAGCATAAAGGGTGATAAAGGCGACAAGGGAGACTACGGTCCCATAAAGTACATAGAGATTAACTCCCAAGCCTCCACAAGTCTGAGACCTACGACCTATACCCCCGCCCGAAACGCCAATGTGACTCTATACGGTTCAGGCTACCAAGGTGATGTAATAATCTGGCTGCTTGACTCGGGGGGGATCCAATTCGACTTAGGTTCAGTAACCACAAGTAATTATGTATTCCAAGTAACCGTAAAGATACCGTCCAGTGCAAAGGTCGGGCTCGGAGCGATAGTTACCCTATGCGGCGGGATACCATCGTCCAGCATTGCCGTGATTATACAGTAGCAGGGGTATCGTTCGGTTTTGGGGTATGGGGGTAAATGAAAGAAGTAAGCATATATAAGCCTCTGAAAAATGGTAAAGACTTGGCCTTAATAGATGTGTTAGAGGTAAAACAGGACACCTTTCCGCTTTGCGATACTAAGGCGAAGGTAAAGATAAGGCAGGCGAGGCGCTCAATAGAAATTGACCAAGTTGTAGTTAATAGACTTCGACAAATGTTTGGGAATATGCCGTTAAGTAGAGCCATCAGGATATTGATAGGATTAAAACCAAAGGTAGCTCAAAATGCTTGGCAGGAAGAAGAGGATGAATTTCTACGTAAGTACTACCCCGAACATGGAAGCAAGCACTTGGCTGGGGTATTGGATAGAAAACCGCATTGCATACGAGACAGAGCATCAAAGCTCAAAATTCGAAGATTATGGAAATATAAAAGAGATAGGCGGAATTTAAAACAATGACCCATACCCCAAAACCGAACGATACCAAAGGAGTAAATAATGAGCAAGATGTTTAAAACAGTCACGAGGACATGGAACGTTTTTACGGGATGCAAGTTCGACTGTACCTACTGCTGGGTGGATGAACTATTGAAGGGCAGGCTGGGGAATACAGTGAAGTATAAAGACATCGGCAAATGCCCCACATTCCACCCGACTGAGCTTAAAAAGACGTTCAAGCCTGGTGATTTCGTTTTCGTGGCAGCGATGGGGGATATATCCTTTGCGGGGTATAGTGAACTGGCTGAGATTATAAATGTCATAGAAGCTAATCCCGAAACATCATTTCTACTACAAACCAAAAATCCCGGCAGATTCTTCTATGATTGTCCTATATTTTGGCCGAGAAACGTTGTGTTCGGAACTACCATCGAGACGAACAGGGCTAATAAGTACAGTAAAGCTCCTGAACCCTTCGAACGTTACAGGATGATTTCAAGAATAAGAGCAGGGCGGAAATTCATTAGCATCGAACCTATCATGGACTTTGACTGCGATACTATGACAAGCATGATGGACTTTATTCACCCTGAAATCGTTGAAATCGGCGCAGACAATTATCATAACAATCTTCCAGAGCCGAGTTGGTCTAAAGTAGACAGCCTTATGAGTAATCTAAAAAGTATTGGGATTAAGGTAGTCGAAAAGGATGGCCTCCGAAGGTTACAAAAAAGCTACCCGAAAATAAGGGGGTAGTATATTTGCAGTCTCAAGTTCAGCTTGAGAAATAGCAAATAAGGGAGGGCTTATGGAAGGAAAGATTGAGTGGATATGTGACGAGGAATTTGGAGGACTGAGAGTCCGCCGGAGAGTTTTTGAAAGTGACGGAGGTGAGGAATATCTGAGCGAAGAATCCTACATTGAAGAAGTCAGCGGCGGGGAGGTAAAACAATCTGTCTTAGTCGGCAGAGCAGAAATCCCGAAGCTCAAGGAGGCTTTAACTGCTATATATCACTAACCAAATATAGTTCGTCTAATAAGGGAGGTGAAAGGTGATAGACATTGGCAATAAATATATTCATGTCGAGGAAAGTGGTCAATCTCACGGGAAACCCAGTTATGAATTGATTAACACCAAAAGCAAATCCACGCTGGGCGAGATTGAGTATTATCCCCCCTGGCGGTGTTATGTTTTTCAGCCAATGGATTACACTGAATACAACGCAGGATGCCTTGAGGCGATTGCTAAATTTATCAAGGCTCCAAGTTTGTACAAATAACCATCGTCTAATAAGGGAGTGTATATAGTGGAAGCGATAGAGGATAGAATAGATTACTTTGAAGTGCTAGAGAGATATGCAGAACGCTTAACCTGCGGATATAGATGTTTGGTAGAGGGGTGCGATAAGGTTATAGAGCCATCTTTTGAGGCATTATGGCGATTAAGGAATACAGGGAAAAGAGCCAGTCAAGGTAATTTGCGAGGGGCTATGACTAATCATCTGAAAGCGCACATGCGGAAAGGTCAAATATAGTTCAGCGTGAAGGGGGATAGATGGAAATAATCGCAAGTAAAAAAGTAAAAACTCGTAAACCTCACCATTGTTGGGGATGCAGGAAAGAATGCCCGACTGGTATTAATCTGGAGCGCACAACCTCGAAAGACGGTGGGCAGATAACCAACGTCTATTGGTGTGATGATTGCCAGAAATATCTAAACTCATTACCTATGGACGACTATCCCGATGGATATGAGTATGGGCAGATTGCAGATATGAAGGCTGGTAACTATTAAGGCAAATAATAAGGTTCAGGAAGTGAGGGGAAATATGGCTTATTTTTCAAAGGAAGATATAGCGAAGGCGGAACAAAAAGAAAAGGAACATGGCTTTGCGTTTCTAACGCGCAAAGAGAAGTACATGCTTACCGGAGTAAGCCCTTCTACCCAGAGAAGGTTTGAAAAGTATGGACTGGAGAAGGGTATATTGGAAAAGGGCCCCCAAGGTAATATCCGCTTAAATAATGAAAAATACGAGCAAGAACAAAATGAACTTGAACAATCATAAAGCTGCTATCTATGCCAGGGTAAGCACAGACGAGCAAAACACTGATAATCAAGTGGCTCTCTGTAGGGAATATTGCAACCGCGTCGGTGTTGATGTTTTTAGTGTCTACGCCGATGACGGCTATTCCGGTGCCAAGGCATCGCGCCCGGCCTTTGATGAACTGCTGCGAGATATGAGGGCGCTCAAGTTTGATGCTATCGTTGTGGTCAAGATGGACAGAATCGGGCGCTCGTTGCACCATCTGCTATCACTATTCGATGAATTAAACAAAAAGAAGATAACTTTCATTGCCGTTACCCAAAATATAGACACGTCAACGGCAGCTGGACAGCTCCAGATACAAATTATGGGTGCCTTCGCGGAGTATGAAAGGAATATCATTCGGGAGAGGACAAAAGAGGGGCTTGTCGGCAAGGTGAATGTTGGCAAGAGGGGCAAGGATAGAAAACCGCGCAAAAAACGGGGGGTATCAATTACACCCCTCCGGCGAGTGTAAAAATGATAATAATTCGGATATTAGAAAAACGTCCCTTTTTAGGGTGCGTCATTATAGCATCCGGTGACAATATAGGTAGCTTATTTAGCCGATTTAGCTACGAAAAACAAAATAGCTATCGCGAGAATGTCCCTAGTATATTTGAAATATTGAAGCTAAATAGCTTTGAAATAATAGGATAGATACGAATAACAAAAACAAACATGGGAGGGCAATTAACGTGAAAAAGACAGAGCGTGAGATATATATAGAAATCGCCTCTATTATTGACTGGAATCTGTGTGGCTTCTGCCGTCATTCAAGGAACAACGGCGATTCCGTGTGCGGTGAAT
>Ga0307379_10001013_pt1 | contig 45362 bp, 40 predicted proteins | sample UN2MG_FD_202237 | JGI IMG/M metagenome (GOLD analysis project Ga0307379, IMG submission 202237) | Soil microbial communities from Risofladan, Vaasa, Finland - UN-2 | ecosystem: Environmental > Terrestrial > Soil > Coastal area > Acid sulfate soil | place: Finland: Risofladan, Vaasa | collected...
AAGTCAAGAAAACATTTCCGCCGGGGCGCGCCGGCGGAAATGCTGAAACGACCGGTCCGTATTCGGCGTTTCGGTTAGTAGTAAAGCGCCTTGACGCGGCCTATGCTCGACGGCGCCACGCCCGGGAGCTCCTGGCCCGGTTCTACTATGACGCGGACCATAGCGTTTCTATACGGCGTGAGGTTCTCGTAGTAATCCGGGAAAGGCTGCCATTGGCCTTGCAAGTACGCCCAGGTATGGCCGACGAAGTTCGTGTTGTTGTCCAGAGAGAACGGGTCGCAGTAGGGGTAATCGTAGAACTGTTCCTGGGCGGCTACGAACTTCACCGACGGGCAGGTCCAGTTAATATCGAACTCTACCCAGATATGGGATTGTATGTCCCCGACGCTCGGTTTGAAGAAGTAACCGCCGCCGCTGGTGGGCCAGAGCATGGAGCCGGGGACGCCGCCCTTGAAGTTGTAGAAGGCGAAGCGCATGCCTTCCCATCCCTCATTGGGCCAGGCGCCGCGGGTGTAATATTTGTACTTCAGGATTTTGGCGTAGGTCGTCTTGAGCGTCGAGGCGTCGAAGTCGTTGCCGACCCACGAGTTAGGGGAACCTTCGGGCCAGCAGACGCTCCATCGCCTTTGGCCGTTGTCCCACATAAGCTCCATCGTAGCCGGGTTATACGGCGCCGGCGCGGCGAGGTTCGGGACGGCGTAGTTGTCGCCGCCGTCGACGGCCACGTCCGCGGCCCAGGCCGCACCGCTTACGATAAGCGCGGCTGTTATCGCCACCACGAATTTCCTCATCGCGTACCTCCTTAGCGTGAGTTTAAGTTGCATTATAAAAGGGCCCGCGGCCGAAGTCAAGAAAACATTTCCGCCGGGGCGCGCCGGCGGAAATGCTGAAACGACCGGTCCGTATTCGGCGTTTCGGTTAGTAGTAAAGCGCCTTGACGCGGCCTATGCTCGACGGCGCCACGCCCGGGAACGTTTGCCCCGGCTCGACCCAAACACGGATCATAAGGTTGCGGTAGGGGCCGACGCCTTCGAAGTTAAGATTAAGCGGGCCCCACGCCCCTTGGGAGTACTGCCAGGAATGGCCTAAATTAGTAGGATTTAAGTCTACGGAGAACGGGTCGCAGTAGGGGTAAGTATAGAACTGTTCCTGGGCGGCTACGAACTTCACCGACGGGCAGGTCCAGTTGACGTCGAATTCGACCCATATATGGCCCTCGATGCTGGCGCTGGGTTTGAAGAAATGGGGGTTGCCGCTGGTGGGCCAGAGCATGGAACCGGGCACGCCGCCCTTGAAGCCGTAGAAAGCGAAGCGCATGCCTTCCCATCCCTCGTTGGGCCAGGCGCCGCGGGTATAATACTTGTACTTCATGATTTTGGCGTAGGTCGTCTTGAGCGTCGAGGCGTCGAAGTCGTTGCCGACCCAGGAAGCTTGATAACCCTCGAGCCAGATGACGCTCCACCGCCGCGTACCGTTGTCCCACATCAACTCGAGGGTAGACTGGTCGTTGGGGAAAGGCGCCGCGAACGCGGGGGCTTTGGCCGAGCCGCCGTCCGCCGCGACGTCCGCGGCCCAGGCCGTACCGCTAACGATAAGCGCGGCTGTTATAGCCACCACGAATTTCCTCATCACGTACCTCCTTCGCGTAAGTTTAAGTTACATTATAAAAGGGCCCGCGGCCGAAGTCAATAAAACATTTCCGCCGGAGCGCGCCGGCGGAAATGCTGAAACGACCGGTCCGTATTCGGCGTTTCGGTTAGTAGTAAAGCGCCTTGACGCGGCCTATGCTCGACGGCGCCACGCCCGGGAACGTTTGCCCCGGCTCGACCCAAACACGGATCATAAGGTTCCGGTAGGGCGCCGCAACGCCGGTGCCTTGATAGGGCTGCCAGCTGCCGGCTTGGTATGCCCAAGAATGCCCGACGAAAGTGGTATTGTTATCCACCGAGAACGGGTCGCAGAAGGGGTAATCGTAGAACTGGTCCTGGGCGGCTACGAACTTCACCGACGGGCAGGTCCAGTTAATATCGAACTCTACCCAGATATGGGATTTTATGTCCCCGACGCTCGGTTTGAAGAAGTAACCGCCGCCGCTGGTGGGCCAGAGCATGGAGCCGGGCACGCCGCCCTTGAAGCTGTAGAAGGCGAAGCGCATGCCTTCCCATCCCTCGTTGGGCCAGGCGCCGCGGGTATAATATTTGTACTTCAGGATTTTGGCGTACGTCGTCTTGAGCGTCGAGGCGTCGAAGTCGTTGCCGACCCAGGTATTCGCGCCGACGTACCGGGCGACGCTCCACGAACGTTTCCCTGAATCCCACATCAACTCGAGGGTAGACTGGTCGTTGGGGAAAGGCGCCGCGAACGCGGGTGTCCTGGACGAACCGCCGTCCGCCGCGACGTCCGCGGCCCAGAGGGGCGCGGCCACCGCCAGGACGAGGACCATTGAAGCTAAATACCTCATAGTTTACTCCTCCTATTTTTGAGAGAGTCCGGCGACACGACATTTTATTTTAGAAAGGCGCGAGCGTCAATAAAAATTTTCGGCGTCCATACCTAGCGATATAGCGCTTTCACCCGGCCGAAGCTCGTGGGCGCCACCGCCGGGAAGGACCCGCCGTCCTCCACCACGACGCGGAGCATCAGGTTGAAGTAGGGGTCGGACATCGTCTCGAGGCGTTGCCACAGGCCGGCGTAATACGACCAGGAGTGTCTCAGGAAAGTCCGGTTCGAGTCGACGGCGAAGGGGTCGCACCGCGGTTGGTCGTAGACCTGTTCCATCGCCGCCACGAAGCTGACGTTGGCAGTAGTCGTCCAATCGACGGGCACTTCCACCCAGTACTCGCCCTTGGGGCCTTCGGGTTTGAAGAAATACCCGGCGCCGCTTTTGGGCCACAGCCGTTCGCCCGGTAGGGGCTCGGGGTCGCCGGCGAAGTCGTATATCGCGACGCGAAAGCCGTCCCATCGCTCGTTGGGCCATCTATTGGAGGTATAGACGCGGACGCTGACGATGCGAACGTATTTGGTGTCGTTGTCGAAGCGGGGCGCGAAGTCGTTCCCCGCCCACGTATTGCTCCCCGTGTACCAACATACGAGGTACTCCCTCGTGCCGTTGTCCCAGCCCAGCTCGCGGGGCCCGTCCGGGTACGGGCCCGGGTCGAAGTCCGCCCCGGCCCCCGCGCCCGAGACCACCGTGTCCGCGGCGAACGCCGCGGCCGCCCACGTCGCCAGGCAAGTAAGGGCTAACTTTCTCATCGCATCCGAACCTCGGGTTCTCGCCCTTTCAGCGGCGGGCCGGCTCGAGGTACCACCGGCCGCCGATTTTCCGTACGGTTATCTCGCGCGCCGCGCGCGGCCCCGTCGGCCTGGAGTGGAGGGGGTACAACACGACGAACTCCACCTCGTCGGCCGATACGCGTTCGCGGTCTTTAATTTCGGCCCGGCCGTAGTCGAGGTCGTCGCCGTCGTATTCGTCCGCCAACGACTCGCCGTACTCCGCCCGCCGGGCGTCGACTTCCGCCGCCGGCGCCTCCGGCCATTCGCTGCAGTATACCACGGCGGCCGCGCTTTCGAAATCCTTGGCCGCCATGTGGCCGTTGAAGGTCTCCACCGTTTCCTCGGGCGTGCCGCCGCCCCCTCCGCAGCAGGTCGTCGCGGCCCACGCCGCCGTAAAAGCCGCAACCGCTATCGCTTTGCGTGCCACGTTATACGGTTTGCCTCCGGCGCCGCGCCTCCGAGAAGACTACCAACGCCGCGCCGAGCAAGGCGGCGCCCACGCTTACGAGCTGCGCCTCGGTCAGGCCGAGCCATAGCGGCTCGTTGGTCCGGACGAATTCCACCGAGAAGCGCTCCACCGCGGCCAATATCAGGAAGACGCCGAAGAGCCACCAGGGCGGCTTCTCGAGCCGGCGGAGCCGCCACAGGACGAAGAATATCGCCAGGTACATTATCATCTCGTATACCGGCGCGGGGTGTACCCGCTCCAGCGTCGGGACGATACCCCTGGGGTACGACATAGCCCAGGGTAAGTCGGAGGGGACGCCGTAGTCTCCGTCCCCGGCGAGTTGTCAACCGGCCCGGCCGAAGACGTAGCCCAGCGCGATGGCCGGCGCCAGCGCGTCCCCGTACGGCCCGAGTTTCTGCTTGCGGACCTTCAGGAGGATGATTACGGCCAGCGCGCCGCCGATAAAGCCGCCGTACCAGGTGAAGCCGTAGCGCGACCAGAGTATCCCTACCGGGTCCGTCGCGAATACGTCCCAGTACTCGAGCGCGTAGTTGATACGGGCGCCGACGAGGCTGCCTATTATCGAGACCACCAGCAACTCTGAGCTTAGTTTAAGCTGGAGGCCCCGGCGCTTGGCCTCCGCGCGGAAGACGAAGTAGGCCGCGAGAAAACCGAGCGCGGCCATCAAGCCGAAGGTCCCTAACTCGAGCGGGCCGATCTTGAAGAGGGTGGGCCACACGGCCGGAATAGTAACACGACCGGGCCGCGATGACAAGCTAACTGCTTAGTACGTTTTTGCCTTCACGCGTTATGTTTTTTGTGTAAGAATGGAGTTAGCGGCGACGGAGGCGCCGCGTCGTTATGTCGTATATCTATATGAAGATACTGGAGCTTATCCCGGAGGAATACGACCGGGGCGTCAAGAAGTTCGCCGCCACGGATTTCGAGGCCTTGCGCGACGACATGGCGGCGTCGGTGGGCCCGGGCGACCGCGTCCTCGACGTCGGCTGCGGCCCGGGCACCTTCGCGCTGCTCGCGGCCGGCCGGGGCGCCCGCGTCACCGGTTGGGACCGCAGCGCCGACATGGTCACGTTCGCCACCGGCAAGGCCGTGGAGCTCGAGCTGGCCGACAACGTCGAATTCGAGGTCCGCGACGCGCCGACCGCCCCGCTCGAGCGCGAGTCGTACGACGCGGTGGTTATGTCGCTCGCGCTCTCCGAGATGCGCGGCGCCGAGCAGCTCGCTACCCTCGAGGGTGCCCGGCACATGCTTCGGCCGGGGGGCAAGCTCGTAATCGTGGACGAGGCGCCGCCGCGGCGGCCACTGCGCCGCGCCTGGTATTATTTTAAACGGTTCTGGCTCAAGCTGGTCGTGTACGTCGTCGCCCGGGCCGTGACGCGGCCTCTTAAAGACCTGCCGGCAACCGTCGCCGGTCGCGGCTTCACGGTGACGCGAGAGGAGTACTTCGAGGGCGGCGCGCTGCTGTACCTGGTCGCCGAGAAGGACGCGACCCGGGCCGCTCCCGAAATCGCGGCCGTTTCGACGACGTTGACGTTGGGTGACCGCCTCGCGAACCTGGCCGCCTACTGCTCGCTCTATATGACGTTCCTGCGGGCCGAGCCGGGCCTTTATCGGGTGGGGGAGCCGGGGCCCGCGGCGCCGCTCCTGGTGACGGCCAGCTTCACGCTGACGTTCAACCTGGTGCGGCGGGCGCTCGCGGGGATGGACGCGTACGTGCTGGTTATCGATACGCGCGGCATAAATGTATGGTGCGCCGCCGGCGCCGGCAAGTTCGACGCCCGGGAGGTGGCGCTCTCGCATCGGGCGTTCCGCGTGGCGGAGGTGCCGCATCGCGAACCGGCGGTCTTGCCCAAGCTCGCGGCCACCGGCGTCTCCAGGCCCGAGCTGGAGGAGGTTTACGGCGTCGCCGCGGCCTACGGGCCGGTATACGTCTGCGACGTGCCGGCGTACGTCGCCGCCGGCTACCGCAAGAAGGCCGCGATGAACCGCGTCGACTGGGGCCTGGCGAAGCGGCTGGAGGTTACGTGGTTCTTCGCGCTGATGAACGCGGCGTTGGTGGCGCTGCCGCTGGCCGTTTTCCATAAGCTATATTCGCCTTTAGCGGTGGCCGCCGTCGCGGCGATATCGCTCGTAATCGGCGTGCTCTTCCCGTGGCTGCCGACGCGGCTTTATTCCATAAAGGGCCTGGCCGCGGCGGCGCTGGCGGCCGTACCCCTCTTGGCGTATAAATGGCTCGCCGGCGCCGGGGGCTCGAGCCTCGCGGCGTGGGCGGCGTTCCTGGCGTTCGCGGGGGTCCTCTTGGGCCTCGAGTTCTCGGGGAATACGTCGGTCTCGAGCCCGTCGCAGGTCAAGCAGGAGTTCAAGCCGGGGCTGGTCGCGCTCGCGGCGCTGGCGTTGGCCTTTATATTACTAATCGTGTTATAATATAGCCGATGATTACGTACGAGCGCGATAAGTGTATCCGTTGCGGGACCTGCTTCGACGTGTGCCCGCAGCTGACGATCGACTGGGGCTCGGACGGCTTCCCGGTCCAGGCGCGACCCTGCGATTGCATGGAGTGCGGCGCCTGCGCGAAGAACTGTCCGAGCGGCGCGATACACGTCGAGGCCGGCGTCGGCTGCTTCAGCGCGCTGGTCAACGAGACGCTGTTCGGGAAGAAGGCCGGCTGCGGTTGAGGGCCGAAAGAGGCCTGAGAGCCGGCCGGAAAACAATAATGAAAAACGCCGCCCTAAGGGGCGGCGTTCTTGTACCTAAATTTGTAGCGCTTTCGCGTATTCGTACGTAATAATTTCGCCGTCTTTCGTATCTACGTAACCTTCTTCTTTATGAGAAAAGTCGGTTAGCTTCTTGGCGCTCCAACGGCCAAGGTGTTCTTTAATCTCCGCTAGTATTTTAAGTTCCGAGGGTTCGAAGATAACGAGGTCCGGTCGTATTTTAGGTTTCAATATTTTAACGGGGTATTCACCGTGGAAAACCTCGTCTTCTTCTATGGCGCCATCTCTTACTAGAGTACCGAAAATCAAAGCGTAGTCATTTAACGCGAAGCCGTAAGGTAGGTGGGCATACCTAGCCCCCGTTATGGAAGTAGCGTATTCCTTGAAGTGCTTAAAGTCCGCGTAGAATAGGAGTTTATTTAACGCGGTCTCGGTTATACCTCCTTTGCATAGATAAAGGATAGCGGCGTAAAGCTTATTAAGGTCGAGTTTTTTGAAGCCGCTAAGCCAAGAGGGTCCGTAGTCCGCGAGATGTTCATTAAAGAAATTTTCGAAAGAACACGAACGGAAATCCCCTTCTTTTAGGCTTTCTATTAAACGTTCCCTTTTGCTAGGGAGCATCGCTCCGGGTGTCTTGTCTAAAAGTAGAGACAAGTTCGCCGGTTCCGCAATAAGTTGAAGTTGCTTATCGTGTGCTTCGTCTTGAAGCGCGCCGTTCTCGTAGCGGCTTATTGTTGCCGCCCCCCAACCCAAGAGTTTGCTTAGCTCGGCTTGCGTTAAACCGTATTCCGAACGTAGGTTTTTTATCTCCTCAGGTTGGAGCAGTTTATGTCTCCGCCGGTATTCGCGGTATGCGTCGTCTAAGTGGTCCCGAGGGGATTTCGGGCCGTAGAAATCACCGCCGCATTCTAGGCATTTGAAGTATTCGTTATGTACGCGTATTTTTTCACCGCGTACTATTACCTCTTCTTCGCACCGGACTATTTCTAAGTCCGTTTCTTTCTCGCAGTAAGGGCATAAACCTTTCATCGTAGCCGCTCCTCCTTGCCTTCTCCATTGCCGTTAACCTGTTAACGGCCCCGCGCCGTTCTCGGCTTGATCTGCCGAGGCGAGCTGCTCCATAAAAAATGGCTACGATAATATATATATAAAAACCCGTGCCGAATATTAAAATCCGGGAAAGGGGTTTGGGGCAGCCACGTTTTTGATTATTCAGCATAAGGGTATTTTATCGGCCTTTCGGCGATATGAAAAGATAAGCATTTCGCTATTCTACCGATATCGGCAGCGCTGACTTTAAGCTTTATATAGACTTCCTTCCCGTATATATTCTTACCGAAAATCCAAACGGTGCCTGGTTGGCCATGGTCGGGTTCAGGGCCCGTCGAATAATTTTCCGGTTTTAGGTTATATATTTCGTTTTCCGCGTAAAACTTATTTATTTCCAAAGCTTGTCTCGTTAAATCGTATTCGTAACGGTTGACGAAGAATATTCCCCGGTGTTGTACCGCGGTTTCTTTAAATTCTTTAAGAAAACTTGCTACTTCTTCCCTCGTAGCTTGCGCCAAAGCTGGCTCCCTGTAACCTTCGTATAGGCGATGCCCTATCTCCTTTATTTAATATTATATATCATATGATATAAAAAGTCAACCCTTTTTTTATATGATAAGAAAAGCCGCCCCTCGGGGCGGCGTTCTTCTCTTCCATAAGTAGCGGCGGCCTTAAAGGCCGCCGCTCCGGTATATTATTTCTCCGCCGCGGCCTCCCCTGCCGCAGCGTAATTGGTCAAATCATTAAGTCGCTGATGCCTTGCAAAACAAGCTAGCCGTTTCTTTACTAAATCTCTCGCACGCGAGCTCGTAGTACTTCTCGTCCACCTCGACGCCGACGCTGTCGCGGCCCCACCTCGCCGCGGCGACGTTCGTCGTGCCGGTTCCCATAAACGGCTCGAGGACCGTGTCCCCCACGAAGCTGAACATACGGACGAGCCTTTCGGCGAGCTCGAGCGGGAACGGCGCCGGATGGGTTCGCGTCGACGCGCCGGGGAGTTGCCATATCTGCTGAAACCACTTCCGGTGGTTCTCTTCGCCGATGACGCTTAAGATCCGCGTGGCGGGCGACGGCTTGCGGTAGCCGCCGGGTTTACGCTGCATCAAAATATATTCAACGTCGTTTTTAATTACGGCGTTGGGTTCGTACGGTTTGCCGAGGAAGCTCGAGCCATTGTCGACCTCGAGTTTTACGTTCGCTATCTTGTACCAAATTATGGGCGCGAGGTTGTCGAAGCCGATGGCGCGGCAACGTTCCTGGATGGCGGCGTGGAGCGGCGCGACGAAGTGCCGGCCCGCTTTCCGCCTCGCCTGGCACACGTCGCCCACGACCACCACCATTCGGCCGCCCTGAACCAGCGCCCGGTAACAATGCCGCCAAACCTTATCGAGTTCATCCAGAAACTCGTCGAAATCGCCGACGTCGCCGAGTTGGCCGTCGCGGTCGTTATATTTTTTTAGGGTCCAGTAGGGCGGCGACGTTACGACGAGGTGTAAGGCCTCATCGCCTACGTCGGCCATATCGCGTGCGTCGCCGAGCCTCAAGTCGTGGTGGGTTTTTAGCGTCGCGACGTACGTTTCTATGGCGCTCAGCGCCGCCGGGTCTTTGGCGAGCCGCGGTATAAGCGTCTGAGGGTTGGCGATATCCGCGGCTTCGGGCGTTTCGCCGTTTACTTTAAGGCCCTTTAAGAAATCCCTATGTGGTTCCGCCGTCATCGTCGCGTAATTTTATTTAATCCCCGGGTTGCGCGTTTTCACAGCGCGCGCGAGCTGGTTGAAGAACCGCCCGAAAACCGTTTCGCCCGAAATAATTTCGGCGCCTCGGGAAAAATCGATTCGGACAAGGACCGTCGCCTCGAGCGTACCGGTGCTCCACGCCGGCGCGCGACGTCCGGATAGGAAGCGAAGTTTGCTCTCCAGGAATTCGGACCATAATTTGCCGTTCTTACCTCGAGTAGTATCCTGGCTTACGTCGAAAATCATTATATAGCCCAGTACTATCTCGGGCGAGTACATTTGCGCGTTCGCTACTTCGCCCATTAAATCGTCCAGACGGTTAGGTACCGTACCCGGTATATTCTTCAACAGGGATTTTAAGGAAATCCCGAGGCGGTATTTCGCGTCGTATTCCCAAGCGATATCCCAGCTTTTATCTCTGGCTCCTCCCGGTATTTTAACTTCCGCCCCGGCGCCCGGTAACCCTCTCTTCGCGAGTTCCTCTATGCAATATGCGGCCAGCTTCGAAAGCCGCGCCGGCGATTGCGCTTTCCCTTCGGTAACGGCTATACGATATAAATCTCCTATCGCTTCGGCGAAAGTAACCATCGCCGTTTATTATAATCGACACCCCCGGTTACCGCAACAGAAAAGCCGCCCCTGGGGGCGGCGTTTCGTTTCTGGGTAGGGGCGACTGGCCAGTCGCCCTTTATAATTCCCGGCTGAAGCCGGCCGTTAACGCGTCGCCGGTTAAGGACCGTCCCTTGAAAGGAACGGTTTACTTCTCCACCGCTTCCTCGGCCTCGCCCACCGCCGCGAAGGAGCCCTTCTTCGTACGCCAGATGGCCCAGCCGACGAGGACCAGGCCGACGACGACGATGGGGACCGTGATGTACCACGTCCCCCGGTACTTGATGATGAGCGGCGCGACGATGAGCGCCACCAGGTTCATCACCTTGATTAGGGGGTTGATGGCCGGGCCGGCGGTATCCTTGAAGGGGTCGCCGACGGTGTCGCCGACGACGGCGGCCTTGTGCGCCGGCGAGCCCTTGCCGCCGTAGAGGCCGTCCTCGATGGACTTCTTGGCGTTGTCCCAGGCGCCGCCGGAGTTCGCCAGGAAGACCGCCATAAGCTGGCCCGTCAGGATGATGCCGGCCAGGAAGCCGCCCAGCGCCGCGGCGTCGAGGAGGAAGCCGACGATTATCGGCGTCAACACCGCCAAGAGGCCCGGGCCGACGAGCTCCTTAAGGGCGGCCCGGGTGCAGATGTCCACCGCCCTCGTGTACTCCGGCTCGGCCTCGCCCGCCATCAAGCCTTTGATCGTGTGGAACTGGCGCCGGACCTCGTTTATGACGAGGGCGGCCGCGCGGCCCACGGCCCGTATCAGCAACGAGGAGAAGAGGAAGGGTACGGCGCCGCCGACGAGCAGGCCGATGAGGACGACGGGGTTGGCGACGTCGATGGTGGTAATCGCGGCGCCCGCTTTTCGCAACTCCTGGAAGTACGCGCCGAAGAGCGACGTCGCGGCCATGACCGCGGTCGCGATGGCGAAGCCTTTCGTGATGGCCTTCGTCGTGTTGCCGACGGCGTCGAGGTCTGCGATGGTCTTGCGCGTCTTCTCGTCGCCCTCCTTCGACATCTCTATGATGCCGTTGGCGTTGTCGGCCACCGGCCCGAAGGTATCCATCGAGACGACGACCCCCGTCGTGGTGAGCATGCCCATACCGGCGAGCGAGATGGAGTAGAGGATGTACGTGACGTTGCTCGGGTCGCCCACGATGAGGATGGAGGAGAAGATGGCGCCGCAGATAACGAGGATGGCCCACACCGACGACTCGAGCCCTACGGCCACGCCCATCAGGATGGTCGTGGCCTCGCCGGTGCGCGTCGCCGCGGCGATCTCCTTGACCGGGCCGCGTTTGATGGACGTGAAGTGTTCGGTCAACAACGAGATAAACACGGAGAGTATCAGGCCGAAGACGGTAGCCCAGAAGACGCGCAGGTCGCCCACGTAATAATAGGCGAAGAAGTAAAACCCCAAAGCTGACGTTATAGCGGAGATGATGTAGCCCCGGTTTATGGGCCGCATCCCCGGTTCGGTCTCGGAGAGGGGCCGGACGGCGGCGGTCCCGATGATGGACGTGATGACGCCGACGCCGCGCACGATGAGCGGGAAGATGACGCCCTTGACGCCCATTACGGTCCAGCCGAGTATCATCGCCGCGACCAACGTGACCTCGTACGACTCGAAGATGTCCGCCGCCATGCCGGCGCAGTCGCCGACGTTGTCCCCCACGTTGTCGGCAATAACGGCGGCGTTGCGGGGGTCGTCCTCCGGGATGCCGGCCTCGACCTTGCCGACGAGGTCGGCGCCGATGTCCGCGGCCTTGGTGTATATGCCGCCCCCTACCCGCATGAACAGCGCCAACAAGGAGCCGCCGAAGCCGAAGCCGATAAGCACCTCGTACGCCTTCGAACCGTAGAGGATGAAGATGGAGGTGGCGCCGAGGAGGCCCAGGCCCACGCAGAACATCCCGGCGATGGTGCCGGTTTGAAAGGCGATGGTGAGCGCGCGCTTGTAGGAGGTGCGCGCGGCGTTGGCGCAGCGGACGTTGCCCCGCACCGCCAGGCTCATCCCCACGAAGCCCACGAGCCCCGAGAAGAACGCGCCCAGCAGGAACGCGCCCGCGCGGCCGAACTGCATCGTCAGCGTCTCGCCCGTGAAGAACATCGCGGCGGCGATGACGCCGGTTATTAGCAGGATGGTTTTAAATTGCCGATTGAGGTACGCCCGGGCGCCTTGTTGGATCGCGCGCGCTATCTTCTGCATCGCCGGCGTGCCGGGGTCGAGCTTGAGAATCCTGCCGACGAGTATGAGGGCGTAGCCTATGCCGACGAAGGCACTGCCAAAGACCGTCCAAAGAGCGATTTTTTCGAATAGCGAATAAGAGGCCATAAAGGTCTCCTCGAAATTGCTACCGGCGGCCCGGGACGGGCCGTCGAGGGTTTAATTCTCTTGAAATAATACCACGGAAAGATTTTTATGTCAAAGGTTTACTAAAAGAGCCGGCCCGATATGAGCCGGCTTTGAACGGGACGTTAAGCCGATAGCGTTGAATTACAGCGACTCCAGGTACGCGAGGAAGTCCTTCATCTCCTGGCCGTCCTCGGCCAGGGCTTCGCCGCCCAACGGGTTGGTGATGCAGAAGTTTACGACTTCGGCCAGCGCGACCTCTTTTTCGGGGTCCATCATCGTGAAGACGCCGGGGTAGCGGTCCTTGACGCCGGTGAGCGGCTTGGTCGTCATCCCCTCCATCTCCATGCCCTCGGTGCCGCCGTTGGGGTGGCACGACTCGCAGCTTTTGCCGGTGGTGCCGAGGTTGACGTCGGCGAATAACGCTTTGCCGCGCTCGACGTCGCCCGCCATGGCGACTTCGGCCGTCTCGGCGGTCATGGCGGTTTCCGCGGTCGGCGCTTCCTCTTTCTTCTTGCACGCGACGAATAGCGCCGCGACGGCGGCAACTACCCCCAAACAGACTAGAAATTTCCGCATTGCCGTCCTCCTTGGTTATGGACTTATGAACGAAAACGTGTAAATATTATCTTGCAAACAATTTAATATATATAGTATAAAAAAGCAAGCTAAAATTGAACGCAAGTGATAGAACTGCGGAAAGTAACGTTTGGCGCCGGCCGGTAGGCGCTGGTCCCTTGGGACGGTCTACGCCGGCTTTTCGGCGAGAGGTTGATAATGGTATTAATATCGATCGTTTTAGCGTACGTCGCCTTGGCCGCGGCGTTGACGGCCGTCTTGGCCATGCTCGCCCGGTTGAGCGGGGCCGCCGCCGGGAAGGGCGGGGCCGCGCTGCTATGGGTCCACCGCGTCGCCGGGTACGTCTTCCTTGCGATAATGATTTTCCTATTCGCCGGGATGTTGTACAAGATAACGGCGTACGGCAACGTGCTCTCGGCGAGGGTCGCCTGGCACGGCGCCGCGGGTTTCGCCGTCGTGGCGTTTCTGTTCCTCAAATGGGCCGTCGTCCGGCCTTACCGCGGCCTGATGAAGTTCGCGCCGCCGTTGGGGATGACCGTTTTCGGGCTGGCGTTCGTCGTAATAATGTTGGGCGCCACGACGAAGCTCTTGGCCCGCCTCGGCGCCGGGGAACCGGCGGGGCCGCCCGTAGTCGAGGTTATACCGGGCGAGGAAATGGTCGAGCGGCACGAAGAGATGATGGAGCTCATGCGCCCCGCCGTGGGGGAGGCCGACCGCCTTCACGCCGCTCGCTTCGTCTTCGCCGAGAAGTGTGGTAAATGCCACCATCTCCGGCGTCCCTTGGCCAAGCCCCGGACCGAGGCGGACTGGCCGCCGTTGCTCGAGCGGATGCGGAGCTACGACCGGAGTTGGATAAGCGACGTCGACGCCGAGGAAATCGAACTTTACCTCGTTAACGATTACGGCCCGGGACGCTAAGGTCGCCGGCTTAGCGTAAACGGCGTCGTGCTGATGGGAAGGGGCCGGCGTTAATTGACGCCCATCGTCTACGAGTACGAAGCGCTCGCCGACGGGGATGCCGGTAAAGCCCGGTCCGATATAGGCGGCGGTTCCTTCCCGGGCCGTTAGTTAAAGTATTGCGCGTTTCAGATCCGGAGGGGTTATGGCCAAGTGGAAGTGCAGCGTTTGCGGTTACATCTACGACGAGGCGCGCGAGGAGGTCCCCTTCGCGGCGTTGGCGGACGATTGGACGTGCCCGGTGTGCGGCGCCCCCAAGTCCGCCTTCAATCGGCTCGAGGGAGCCGGGGAGCGCGAAGTCGCCGAGGGCGAGTTCGCGGGGACGGTCGCCGACCAGATCGTAGCGCAGCTCGCCGCGTACGGCGTGCGCTACGTCTGCGGCATACCGGGCGACTCCAACCTGCCGCTGGTGGACGCCATCCGCCGCTCGGAGGACGTGGACTTCGTACTCGTGCGCCACGAGGAGACGGCGGCCTTTATGGCTTCCGCCCGCTTCAAGATATTCAACGAGATAGGGGTATGCCTTTCCATCGCCGGCCCGGGGACGACCAACTTGATAACGGGCCTTATGGACGCCGCGACGGACCGCTCGCCGGTGCTCGCGCTGTTGGGCCAGGTGACCGAGGTTAGGTTGGGCAGCGAAGCTTTTCAGGAAGTCGACCAGCTCGCGCTCTACCACCCGTTCACCGTATACGCGGAGACGGTCTCGGCGCCGGCGCGGGCGGCCAATGTCGTTAGCATGGCCGTAAAGAAAGCGTACGCCGAACACGGCGTGGCGGCGCTGAGCCTCCCCACCGACGTGCTGGCCGCGCCCGCGGCGGGCGGCATATTCACCGGCGACCGCCGCGTCTTCCGCGGCCGCGCCGCGCCGACGGAGGAGTCGCTCCGGGCGGTGGCGGAGGTAATCGCCCGGGCCCAAAGGCCGCTGGTCTTCGCGGGCTGGGGAGCCCGCTTCTCCGGCGCCGACGTCATCGCCCTCGCCGAGCGCATCGGCGCCTTCGTCGCCACCACCTCCCGCGCCAAGGGCGTCGTGCCCGAAACCCGCGAGCTGGCCGTGGGCGTAATGGGCAGCATCGGCGCGCCGTGCGCGGCCCGGGCGGCGCAGGCGTCGGACCTCCTCGTAATCCTCGGCTCGGGATTCCGCCAGCGCAACCTCGTCCCGGACGTGCCCGCCGTGCAAGTGGATTGGAACGCCGCCCGCATCGGCAAAACCTTCGAGGTCGAGGCGGGCGCCGTGGGCGACGTGCGCGAGGCGCTGCCGCGGCTCTTGGAGCTCGTGCCGGCGAAGGACATGGACGAGGATTACAAAAAAACCGTCCGCCGGCACCGCGACGAGCACATGCGCGACGTCGCCGCGCTGCGCGCCAAGAAGACGAGGCCGGTGCATCCCGGCTTCGTCGTGAGCTGGTTGAACGAGCTGATTCCCAAGGACGCCGTCGTAACCGTCGACGTGGGCGACCACACCTATTGGTTTTACAAGATGTTCGTCGCCGACGGCCAGCGGACGTTCCTCTCCGCCAACATGGCCAGTATGGCCTTCGCCCTCCCGGCGGCGCTCGCGGCCTCGCTCCACGAGCGCTCGACGCCGACGTTCTGCGTTACCGGCGACGGCGGCTTCGGCATGCTCATGGCGGACTTCACCACCGCCGTGCGCGAGAAGCTGCCCATAAAGGTAGTGCTCTTCAACGACGGTCGCTTGAAGAACATCGTGAAGGAGCAGGCCGTCGCGGGCTTCCCGCCCTACGGCGTCGAGTTCCCCAACGCCGACTTCGCCGCGTTCGCCGCTTCGGCCGGCGGCTTCGGCGCGCGCGTAGACGACCCCGACGACTTCGCGCCCGCGGTAAAAAAAGCCCTTAAAGAGAACAGCCGGCCGTCGTTAATCGAAGTGATCGTCGACCCGGCGGCGATGGCCGCGCCGGCGGGCGTCGCGCCGGCGGCGGAAAAGGGCTCCAAATCGTGATCCGTGTATGACCGGGACGCGAAAAAGCCGGCCTCTTGGGGCCGGCTTTTGGTAACCATACACAGCGCGTGGCTCAGTAGTATAAGGCTTTGACTCGGCCAAGGCTCGTCGGCGCCACGCCGATGTCGCCCTGCATCACGATGCGGAACATCAAATTGGATTCGGATTCGAACGGTTGCCAGACGCCCAAATAATAGGTCCATCCCCGCCGCTGCGGCGGCCCCGTATCCAGGCAGTATGGGTCGATGTTGGGGTAGTTGTAACGCTGCTCCATAGCGGCTACGAACTTGCGTATGCCTTTGGGCAATGTCCAGTTAACGCTGAAATCGCACCACGGGTACCCGCGCCCGGTCCCCCTAACGTACGTCGGGCCCCAAATCCGCGCCCCGGGAACGCCGCTTTGGAAGTCGAAAACGCCGATGTTGAAACCGTCCCACCGGTCGTTGGGCCATACGCCGCTCGAGCGGATCCGCATAAGTTTTATATTGCCCGCCGCGAGCGTCGAGCAGTCGAAGCCGTTGCCGATCCAGGTGCCCGTGACGAATTGGGCCAGAACGTACCCCAGCGTGCCGTTGTCCCACTTCAATTCCTCTTCGGTACTTTCTACGGGCTCAGCGTACGAGGTAATTCGGCTCGACTCGTTCCGTAGATCCGCGCCTTCGCCCGCTACGGCGCCTAACGCAAAGCACGCTAATATGACGATAACCCTTTTTCCCATATTCGACCCCTTCCGTTAACCCGGAAAAATGGCCCGGCCGTACGCAGTTATTATAAACCCGATACGCGGCTCCGTCAATAGACGGCCGTATTTTCCGAAGTAGGCCGGCGCCCGGTAATTATAACACCCATTCAGTCGTTTGTCTATAATATATACCCAAAGCACCATATCTTGGGGTTATATCCTCCCATACCACATTATGTTGCGTTTTTTTCTTGCCAAAAAACGCCTATGTTGTTAGAATGGCCACGGAGGTAGAGAAGGGTGTAATATGCGCTTAAGGACTTTAGATATTTTCGGCTTTAAATCTTTCCCCCACCGGACCCGCGTCGAGTTCGGCGCGGGCGTCAGCGCCGTTGTGGGGCCGAACGGGTGCGGCAAATCCAACGTCGCCGACGCCTTCCGCTGGGCGCTGGGCGAGCAATCGGCCAAGGCGTTGCGCGGCGACGTCATGGAGGACCTGGTCTTCAACGGCACCGCCGACACGCCGGCCCTTTCGATGGCCGAGGTTTCGCTAACCTTCTCCGACGTGAGCGGATACCTTCCGACCGACGGCGACGAGCTGGTCGTAACGCGGCGCATGTACCGTTCGGGCGAGTCGCACTATTTCATCAACAGACGGCCCGTCCGTTTGAAGGACGTGCGCGACCTGTTCGCGGATACGGGTTTGGGAAAGGCCTCGTACGCCGTGGTCGAACAGGGAATGGTGGAGGCTATCGTCAAGGCCAAGGCCGACGAGCGGCGGGCGTTTTTCGAGGAGGCCGCCGGTATCCGGGGATACCGGGCCAAGCGCGCCGAAGCGTTGCGTAAGCTGGAAGACGTCGAGGCCAACATGGAGCGCATCGACGACCTGTACGCCGAGTATAAGCGGCGGGCGCGGGCGTTAAAGCGCCAGGCCGGCGCCGCGCGGCGGTACCAGGGCCTGGTGGACCGGCTCCGCGAGCTCGACGTCGCCTTCGCCAAGCGCAGGTACGTCGCCAAAGCGGAGGAGAGGCGCGCCGCGCTGGCGGGCCGCGACGAGTGCGCCGCGGCTAACCGCGAGGCTAAGGGTCGCGCGGCCGCCGCCGCCGCCGAGGTCTCGCGCCTCGACGCCGAAGTCGCCGCGGGCGAGCTCGAGCTGGAGCGTAAGGAAAAAGACCTCCTCGAGCGCCAACGGGGGATGAACGAGGCCGAGGCGGCGAAGCAGCTCGCCGAAGAAAGGCGCCGCGCCGTCGACCAGGAAGTCGGGCGCCTGGGCGAGGAGGGCGAACAGCTCGTCGCGAAGCTCCGCGGCGCGGGCGAGGAGGGCGAGCGGCTGGCCGCCGAACTCGAGCGAACCCAAAAGCAAATCGCCGACGGCGAGGAGCGTAAGGAGCGCGCCGCGGCCGAGCTCGCGGCCGCCCGGTCGCGGGAGGGCGAGCTCTCGGGCGGGTTGGAGGCGGCGCGCGGCGAGCAGTTGGCGCGGTTCCACGACCGGACCCAGCTCGCCAACCTCCACGCCACGGCCGCGGCCACGCGCAAAAGTTTTGCCCAGGAGCTCCGCCGCCTCCGGGACGAAGCAGGCCGCCAGGCGTCGCTCTTCGACGAGAACTACGCGTCGCTGAATAATATTTCGGCCGAGCTGGAGTCGCTCGGGCGGGAGTGGACCGAATGCCGGAACGGGGCCGAGGAGTTGGCGGCTTCCGAGGAGCGTCTGGCGCGCGAGTACGCCGCGGCCGAAGCGGCGGCGGCGGAACTCGGCAGCGAGCGCGAGAAAGCTCGGTCGCGCCTCCAGTCGCTGGAGGAACTCGCCCGCGGGTTCGAGTCCTTCGGCGCGGGCGCGGCGGCGCTTTTGGAGGGTGGTGCTCCTTCCGGCATCGCCGGCGTCCTGGCGGACGTGGTCGCGGTGCGGGAAGGGTACGAGGCCGCGGTGGAGCGGGCGCTGGGTTGCGCCGCGGCGGCGCTCTTGGCCGAAGACCTGGCCACCGCCACCGCCTACGGCCGTAGCCTTAAAGACTCGGGCGCGGGGCGCGCCGCTTTCGTCGTCCCCGGCGAGGGCCGGGCCGCGGCCGCGGACCTGCCCGTGGTAGAGGGCGTGAAGGGTTGGGCGTCGGATTTCGTAGCGGCCCAAGGGCCGTACGCCGACGCCGTGAAAGGGTTATTGGCCGGCGTCGTGGTCGTCGACGGCCTGGCGGCGCTCGAGGCGGTGTCCGAAGTGTCGCCCGGGACGCCGGCGGTAACGGTCGACGGCGATTGGTGGGACGGCCGGGCGACGCTGTTCGCCGGCGCGGCCGAGGAGGTCGGCGCTACCATCCTGGGTCGCCGCGCGGAGATCGAAAGGCTCGGCGCGGCCGTCGCCGACCTCGACTCGAGGCTGGAAGCGGCTCGCCGCGAGGTGGCGCGTTTGCGGGCGGCCCGCGAAGAGCTCGTCCGCCGGAAGCAGGAGAACGCGGCGCGCCTGGTGCGGCTCGAGGCGGCGCGCGGAAGCGTCGAAGGCGCGTTGGCGCGCGCCCGCGACGAGGGCCGCGTGCTGGGGGAAAACCGCGGCGTCCTGGCGGCGGAAATAGGGCAGGTTGAAGCTCGCCTCGCGGAGGTCTTCGGCGACGAGGAACGGCTCGGCGGCCAGCTCGACGCCACGTCCCGCGCCTGCGAGGAAACCGGCGAGGCCGTGGCGGAGATCGAGGAACAGCTGCGTGCGGTCCGCGGCGTCGTCGTCGAGAACGAAAAAGCGGCGGCCGCGGCGCGCGAGGTAGTCGCCGCGTTGGGCGAGAAATCGCGGGGGCTCGCCGGCGAGCGCGAGCGCCTTGAGCGGTTAAAAGAGGAGGGCGCGGCCAGACTCGAAGCGCTGGCCGCGGCGTCGGGACGAAAGGCCGCGGAGGCCGCCGAGCTTGCCGCGGAGGTAGAAGAGTGCGGCGCCGAAATCGCGGAGCGCGCGGCCGCTTTCCATAACGCGGAGCGCGGCGTCGAAGAGGCCCGCCTCATCCGGGCGGAGCTTATAGGCCGGCGGCGGGAGGCGGAGGAAGCGCGGGCCGCCGCGGAGGGCGCGGCCGCGGAAGTGGCCGACGTGTTGAAGGAGAGAGAGGTCGAAGTCGCGTCGCTGGTGGGCGAGTTGAGCGCGCTCGAGGAAGCGGCCGCCGCGAAGCACGACGTCCGGTTGAGCGCCCTCGCCGCCGACGAGTACGAGCTGGAGGGCGACGTCTCCGCGGCGGAGGCCGAGCGGGAAGAGCTGGCCAAGCGGCTCGGCAAGATGGGCGAGATCAACTTCCTCGCCGCGCGCGAGTACGACGAGCTGGCCGCGACGCTGACCGAGCTGGAGGAGCAGCGGGCGGACCTCGCCCGGGCCCGCGCCGACCTCGACGAGGGTATAGCGAGAATCGACGCCCACAGCCGCGAAAAATTCGCCGCGACCTTCGAGGTCGTTCGCGAAGAGTTCCAGCGGATCTTCCGGGAGGCCTTCGAAGGCGGCCAGGCCGACCTTAAGCTGCAACCGGGAGTGGACCCCCTCGACGCCGGGATATACGTCTACGCCCAACCGCCGGGTAAAAAGATGGAACACCTCTCGCTCCTATCGGGGGGCGAAAAAGCGCTCGCGGCCATAGCGTTGATATTCGCCCTCTTCAACGCGCGTCCGGCGCCGTTCGCCATCCTGGACGAGGTCGACGCGCCGCTCGACGAGAACAATATCAACCGGTTCCTCAAGATATTGGCGCAGTACCGCGATAGCGTCCAATTCATGGTCATCACCCACGCGCGCCGCACGATGGAGGCGTCCGACGCCATTTACGGCGTTACGATGGAACGGCGGGGCATCTCTAAAATTTTATCGTTGAAGATGCAAGAAGTACCTCTGGAGTTTATGGAGGTCGCGGCGGCGGCGCCGCCGGCTTAAGATCGGGGCTCCGGTATTCCCTTGAGCGCGGGCGGCCTCGACGAGGCCGCCTTCGCGTAGGGAGTTCGCTTTATTGACTCCATTCCTCTTTATTGATATATTTTAAGGGATGCCCGCCGACGAGCGTAAAACCTACGGCGTTTGCCCCCGGCACGCCGGCCGGCCGGCCATAGCGGGTTGTCCGCGTTGCGGCCGGTATATGTGCGCATTATGCGTTAGCCGCGGCGCCGAGGTCTCGGGCCGGCTCGTCTGTCGCGAGTGTATGGAGGCGCTCTCGGCCAAGAGCGGTTTGCGCCGGGAAGTGCCCTGGGAAAACCGTCGCGGGATGTCGTACGCGCGCGCTTTTTTCTCGACCTGGCGCGACGTCATCTTCGCGCCGCGCGCGTTCTTCGCCGGCCTCGCGCCCGAGGGCGGCCTCTTCAAGCCGTTGGTCTTCGCCGCGATATGCCTGGCTATCGGCATGGTGGGGAGTTTATGGGGCATAGGCGAAGCGGCCAGCGCGCTCGTCGGCCCTTCCGGCGCGGCGCTGGTCGCGGCTATGGCGCTGGCGCTTGCGCCGGCGACGTACGTACTATCGTTCGTCGTAACGGTGGCGTTCCTGCACTTGCTCGCGCGGGGCTTGGGGGGGCGGGCCGCCGTACGCGGCACGACCCGCGCCGCGGCCTACGCCCAGGCCGCCGCGGTGGCCGAGGTTATCCCGGCCGTAGGCGGCATCCTCGCGTTCGTCTTGCGGCTTTCGCTCTACGGGTGGGGCGTGTCGGCGGTGCACGGCTTTTCCCTCAAGAAGGCCATAGCGTTTTATGTTATCGTATTGGTCGCCGCGGCGGGTTTCATCTATTTCGGCGTAAGGCTGCTGACGCCGTTCCTGCCGCCGGGCGTTTAAGAATCCGGGGTAGGCGGAATGAAAAAAGTACTTCTATTCGTTTTTATATCGGCGCTGCTCGCGGCGGGGTGCGGCGGCGACAAGGAAGAGGTCGAGGCCGGGGCGGGTACCGCCGTCGTCGAGACAACCTCGGCCGGTTCGTTCGCCGTGGTGGGGCCGGAGGATAGACCTCTACCCGGGGGCGTAGCCGTCTATCGCCCGGGCGAGCACGACGAGCCGTTGTGGGAGGGGTTGGCCGGCGAACCGTTCGAGCTCGAGCCGGGCGACTACGACGTCCTGGTGGAATATTTCGGCCAGAAGTATTGGCGGCGCGGCGTAGCGCTCGCGGGAGGCGAGGAGACCTTCAAGTTGCCGATGGGTACGCTCGCCGTCGAGGCGCGCTCGAGCCGCGGCGACCGGCTGGAGGGCCGCGTCGCGATATATCCCTCGGGCGGGGCGGAGGGGCCGCCGGTTATGAAGGGCGAGACCTTCGAGGACCTCGCCGTCCTGGCCGGTACGTACGACGTACGGGTTACGGTCCAGGCGAGGGAACGTTGGCTGCTCGGCGTGTCGGTGGAGGCGGGCGATCGCGAGGAGCGGACGCTGCTCGAGCCGGTGGGGTACCTCTCGGTGGAGGTCGTGGACCAGGCCGGCGAGCCGCTCGAGGCGGAAGTATGGGTCTATGGGCCGGGGTCGACCCGGGTGCCGGTAGCTACCGGGAAGAGCGATCGGCCGTTGGCGTTGTTGCCCGGCCGTTACGGCGTAGCGGTCCGTTGGGCCGGGACGCGGGACTTCTCCGCCGGCGTAGCCGTAATCAAGAATCAGACGACGGTGGAGAGGTTCACCTTCTGGAGAAGTGAGGCTTCGTAATGGTCAACAGGACGACTCGGCGTACGCTCGATAAGCGGATGCGCAACATTAAGGTCGGTCTCTACACCTTACTCTTGGTAGCGGCGCTGATAGCGGCGCTCGTGGTTTCGACGGTCGCGCTGCCGCCCCAGATCGCGGCCTGGCGTTCGCGGCGTTCGACGGACGAGGCCCGGGCGCTCGTGGCCCAGAACAAGGTCTTCGAGGCCATGGCCTTGTTGAAGTACGCCGTCGCGCTCGACCCGGGTAATGAGCTCGCCCATTTCAACCTCGGCGTTTTGGAGCTGGCGGTTAACGGCGACGCCGCGGCCGCCTCCGACCAGTTCAAGCGCGCGGCGGAGGCCGACCCCGGTTTCGCCCGGGCGTACTTTAACCTCGGCGTAGTCCAGTTGTTCTATCTCCATAAACCGCGCGTCGCCGCGGACAGCTTCAAGAGGGCGGTGGAGCTGGACGCCGATTACGCGGCCGGGTACGCCGGGTTGGGCCTGGCGCACGAATCCTTGGGCGATTACGGCGCCGCCCGCGACGCGTACGACCGTTACCTGGCGATGAACCTCGACGGGCCGTGGACCGAACTGGTCGAGCAGCACAAGCGCGCCATCGGCGGCCTCCCCGCCGTGGACGACCTCGCCGCCAAGATGCGGGGCGACGAGGACGTTTTCGAGATAGTCGCGGTCGGCGATATGAGCCTGGCGCGCGGCGTCAACGTGGACCTCTACACCGGCCGGTCCGAGAGCCCGCTGCGGTTCGTGGCGCCCCTTATAGGCCGCGCCCGGATAGCTTTCGGGAACCTCGAGTCGCCCCTCACCAAACGCGCCAAGCGCGCGCCGACGAAAGGGCCCCGCGGCGGTTCGATATATCTGAAAGGTAATCCGGACTACGCGTTCATTTTAACCGAGGCCGGCTTCGACGTGTTGTCGCTCGCCAACAACCACATCATGGACTACGGCGAGCAGGGTCTATCGGACACCATATATTACCTCGAGCAGGAAGAGATAGAGCACGCGGGCGCCGGCCCTGACCTCGCCGCGGCGCTCGCCCCCGCCGACGTGGATGTCGACGGCTACGTAGTGCGGTTTTTGGCCTTCAGCGGCGTGGAGCCGCGAGAGTACTACGCCGGCGCAGCCAAGGCCGGGACCGCGTCCCTTGACGAGGGTACGGTCGTGAGCGCCATAAGTCGCGCCAAGAGCGAAGCCAACCTGGTCGTGGTATCGCTCCACTGGGGGGGCGAATCCATGGCCTACCCCTCCTCGGAGCAGAAGAGGCTCGCCCACAAGTTCGTCGACGCCGGCGCGGACGTAATCCTGGGTCATCACCCTCACGTCATCCAAGGCGTCGAGTCGTACGAGGGCGCCGTAATCGCGTATAGCCTGGGCAACTTCCTCTTCGATTCGCGGTACCCGGAGCGACACTACTCTACGCTGTTGGCCGTAGAGGTTTCGCGTTCGCGCGGCATACTGGGATTCCGTTTGATCCCCATATACATCGAGGGCACCGAGCCGACGGTATCGGCCGAGGCCGACGTAATGGGTTTCTTGGAGTTCGCCCTCCTCAGCGGTTCCGGCGAACGCGTCGGCGTCAGGCCGCCCCGGCCGTCGCGAGGCGGCAAGGCGCCGAAGACGTAACTCCCGTTAATCATGGAAGTCGAAGTTATTAGAGTAAAGTACTTCAACGAGAGTCGCGAGTTCCACGTGCCGGCGGGGGGTATTCCGCTCGAGGCCGGGGACGTGGTTATAGTGGAGACGGAAGACGGCCTCGATTGTTGCGAGGTTACGGCGCCCGCCCGCGAATGCCCCCGGCGGACCCTCGAGTCGCCTTCGGCTACGGTTCTCCGCAAAGCAACGCCCAACGACTTGGAGTGGCTCGCGACGAAGGAGGAGACCGAAGAAACGGCGGCGGAGATGTGCCGGGAGCTGGCGGCCAAGCTCGAGCTGGAAATGAAATTGTCGTCCGTAAAGATGACGTTCGACGGCGCTAAAGTCATATTCTTTTTTTCAGCCGACAAGCGGGTGGATTTCCGGACGTTGGTCCGCGAGCTCGCGAAGACGTTCCGCACCCGGATCGAAATGCGCCAGATCGGCGTGCGCGACAAAGCGAAGCAGATGGGAGGTTTGGCGGTTTGCGGCCGGCCGTTGTGCTGCACCATCTTCCTGGAGACGTTCGACCCGGTGACGATGAAGATGGCGAAGGTGCAAAATCTTACGCTGAGCCCGTCGAAGATATCGGGTTATTGCGGCCGCCTCATGTGCTGCCTGGCGTACGAAAACGAGTTTTACCGCAGCGTGAAGGAAGCGTTCCCGGGGGGCGTCGGGAAAAGAGTTTCCACGCCGCAGGGCGAGGGCGAGGTCAAGGCCGTCTTGGCGCTCACCGGCGCGGTAGTCGTAATGCTCGACTCCGGCGCCGCGGTAAAAGTTAAGTTGGCGGAGGTGGAGCCCGTGGCCGAAGCGGCGACCCGAACCGACGCTCCGCCCGAAACCGAAGACACGTAGGGGGTTGAACGGCGCGGTGTTTCGACGGACGTACGGCTCGCTCGTCGCGGCCGCGTTTTTTTCGTAGGCGGCGCCCTTCGTCCTGGTCGGCCCGGCGTTCAGTTTTTAGAGCTATTTACCTTTACCGCGGCGCCCCAGGTGTATTATAATTCACTCTCAAATATCGCCCCCCCCACCCCCAACGGGAGGTCCAAATATGGAAATCTTAGGTTGTGTCGGTACGCCCATCATAATCGCTGCGATAATCATAATTTTCATCCTCGCCAGCGCGATACGGATTCTGCGCGAGTACGAACGCGGCGTCATCTTCCGCCTGGGCCGGCTGATCGGCGCCAAGGGGCCCGGCCTTATCATCCTCATCCCCATCGTGGACCGGATGGTGCGGGTCGACCTCCGGACCATAGCCCACGACGTGCCGCCGCAGGACGTCATCACCAGGGACAACGTCTCCCTCAAGGTCAACGCCGTCGTCTATTTCCGCGTAATGGACCCGAACAACGCCGTCGTCGAGGTCGAGGATTACTACTTCGCGACCAGCCAGCTGGCGCAGACGACGCTGCGGTCCATCCTGGGCCAGTCCGAGCTGGACGATATCCTGGTCCACCGCGAGAAGATAAACCAGAGCCTGCAGACAATTCTGGACCAGGCCACCGACCCCTGGGGCATCAAGGTCTCCATGGTCGAGGTCAAACACGTCGACCTGCCCATCGAGATGCAGCGGGCGATGGCCCGCCAGGCGGAGGCGGAGCGCGAACGACGCGCCAAGGTCATCAACGCCGAGGGCGAGTACCAGGCGGCCCAGAGGCTTACCGAGGCCGCGACCATCATCCAGACCGCGCCGGCCGCGCTGCAGCTGCGATTCTTGCAGACTTTGAAAGAAGTCGCCGCGGAGAACAACTCGACGACGCTGTTCCCGGTTCCCATCGACCTCTTCCGGCCTTTCATCGAAGCGTTCGACAAGAGCAAGGGCTCGAAGAAATAGGTCCGGGAATACGCGTCCGTAAGCTCGGGGCCGCGCGGCGGTCTCGAGGCGTGACGATCGAGATGCTGCGAACCGGGTTTTTACGATACGGATGGCCGATGGCCGTCGCGTTGGCGTTATCCGTGCTCGGCTGCGGCCTGGTCGCGAAACGCACGGCGCTCAAGGATTGCGAGTTCGACCTGGCCGACGTCGAGGTCAAGAGCGTGTCGCTCGCCGACGTCGACCTCCTGCTCGAGCTTTCCGTCTACAACCCCAACGACGTCGAGGTCATCGTCGACCGCTTTTCGTACAAGCTGTGGAGCGATAAGAACGCCGTCGCCGAGGGGTGGCACCGGCGCCAGGAAAAGGTCCCGCCGGGCGAGACCAGGGTAATAGCGTTCACCATGAAGACGCCGCTCAAGAACCTGGGCAAGGGCGTCTTAAACCAAATAATGAATAGGGGTGGCGTAACGTACACCCTCCAGGCGACCGTTTACCTGGACACCTTCTTCGGCGAGTTGGAGATACCCGTAACGGTTCGCAAGAAGTATTGAGGTAACCGCATGAAATCGAGGATAATTTGCGTTTTGGCCGCGGCGCTCGCGGCCGCTTCGGCTTTAGGCGTTGAGGCCGTCCGGGAAGTGTTGGATAACGGTCTGATAGCCATCGTCGCCGAGGACCACGCCAACCCCGTGGCCGCGGCGCGCGTCTACGTCCGGGCGGGTTCCATCTACGAGGGGAGGTACTTGGGCGCGGGCACGTCGCACTTCCTCGAGCACATGCTGGGCGAGCGGACCGACAAGCACTCCAAGGCCGAGCTCGAGGCCGCGGTGTCCGAGATGGGCGGGGCGTATAACGCGTATACCTGGAAGGACCACGTCTGCTACCACATCGCCGTCCGCGCCGACAAGACCGACCAGGCGCTCGAGCACCTCGAGGAGCGCGTCTTCCACGCGGCGTTCCTGCCGGAGCAGCTCGAGAACCAGCGCGAAATTATAATAAACGAGATCCGTATGGGCCAGGACGAACCCAACCGCGTCCTGCAGAAGGCCTTTTTCTACACTATGTTCCGCGAGCACCCGGTGCGCTATCCCATTATCGGCTTCGAGGAGCTCTTCGTTAAAATTTCCCGCGAGGACCTTATCGATTACTACGACCGGTATTACGTTCCGGAGCGAGCCGTGGTGGTAGTAGCGGGCGACGTCGACGCCGGGCAGACGCTGGCGAAGATACGCGAGACCTTCGGCGCGCTGCCGCGGGGGAGGGGTTTCCCGGAGGAGGCCTTCTACGAGCCGCCGCAGCTCGGCCGCCGCGACGTCGTCGTCCCGATGGACATCGGCGCCGCCTATATGTGGCTCGGCTTCCACGGGCCGCCGATGGGCTCGAAGGACGCGTACGCGTTGGAGGTCGCTACCGCCATAGCGGGCTACGGGCGCTCGAGCCGGCTCTACCGGCGCGTGCTGGAGGAGGGCGGCTACGTCACCGATATCTCGGCCTGGCTGAGTACGCCCCCCACCGGCGCCGGCTATTTGGGCGTCTACGCCGAAGGGGAGGCCATCGAGCTCAACTACGCCGAGGACGCGGTCGTCGCCGAGATGTTGAATTTTACGGAGAAGCGCGTCTCCCGCGACGAGTTGGCGCGGGCCAAGAAGCTGCTTACGGCGCAGTATATACTCGGCCTGGATACCGTCGAGGACGTTGCCGCCGACCTGGGCGAGAACGAGCTCTATACCGGCAACATGAACTTCAGCGACGAGTACCTGGCCCGCATCGAAGAAATTACCGCGGACGACGTCAGGGACGCGGCGAAGCGCTACGTTCGCGAGTCCCACATGACGGTGGCCAAGGTCGTCCCGCGCGACTGGGCCGCCGCCGCGGAGGAGGTGGCCGCGGCGGCCGAGGCGGAGCCGATGGAGAAAGTGACGCTCGCCAACGGCCTGCGCCTCCTCGTCCGCCGCAACCCGGCGGTCCCGGCGGTCACGGTTCACGCGGTCATCGCCGGCGGCTCGAGGGTGGTGGCGCCCGGCAAGGAGGGCGTCGCCGAGCTCGTCGCGGAGTTGTTAGTGAAGGGGACGAAGAAGCGCAAGGCCGACCGCATCGCGAAAGAGGTCGAGGAGTTGGGCGGCTCCATCAGCTCGAGTGCCTCCCTCGACTACCTGACCCTCTCCGCGTCTTGCCTGGCGGCCGATTTCGAGAAGGCGTTCGACGTCTTAGCCGACTGCCTGGCCAACTCCGCCATACCCGCGGTGGAGTTCGGCCGCGAGCAGGACCGCCTGCTCGCCCAGGTGCAGAGCGAAGACGACGACTGGGAGCTGCAGGCCGAGAAGATGATGCGCGCTTACCTCTACCCCAAGCACCCGTACCGCTACCGCACCACCGGCACCGTGGACTCGGTGGCGCGGCTCGCCGACGAGGACGCGCTGGCGTATTATAAGAAGTACGCGACGCCGGCCAACGTCGTCGTCGCGGTGGTGGGGGACGTCGACCCGGGCGAGGTAACGCGCGTCGTCGAGAAGAAGCTCGGCCGGTGGCGGCCGCTCGAGTCGCCGCCGCCGGTCGTCCCGGCGGACCCGCCGCCCGCGGAGCGCGAGCTCGTCTTCGAGAAGACCGACAACGAGCAGGCCGTGATATACGTGGGGTACCGCGGCGTCACGTACGGCGACGGCGACGAATTCCCGCTGCGCGTTCTCGACGCGGCCATTTCCGGGGTATACCTGCCGGGCGGCCGGCTGCACGAACGGCTGCGCGGCGCCGGCTACGTCTACGTCGTTCACGCCTATAACATCTCCGCGCAGGACCCGGGGTTCTTCGGCATATTCGCGGCCACGTCGCCCGAGCGCGCCGAGGAGGTGCTGGCGGCCGTCGAGGAGGAGGTCGCGAAGATAAAGGCGGAGCCCATAACGCCCGAGGAGCTTGAGCTCGCCCGGGAGAACTGGCTCACTATGAACGCTCTCTACAACAACCAGTCCAACGCCGACGTCGCGGGGTTGGCCGCCCGCTATGAGCTCGTGGGCCTGGGGTACGATTGGCCCGAGGATTTCGACGAGCGCGTCCTGGCGGTGACGGCGGACGACGTTACCGCCGCGGCCCGCAAGTACCTTGTCAACCCGGTCGTCGTCGTCACGACGCCCACGCCGCCGGGAGAGGCCTCCGCCCCGGGGCCCGAGGCGCCCGTAGGCGAAGCAGACGAGTAATTCTTAATTTTAAAAGGGTTAGGCGGCCCGCCCGGGCCGCTTTTTTTATTCTACGCCGCTGAGCGTAAGCGTAACCCGGGGCCAGTCCGTGAACTTGAAAGAGAGCTTGAGAATCTTACCCGCCAGCTCGCCCTCCGTGCCCACGTACGCGTAGACGGTCGTCCTCTTATCGTCGCCCCAGCCGGTGATGAGGCCGTCGACGCGGCAGCAAGGGAGCGCCCTTTCCGGCCAGGACGGTAGCGTCAACTTGCCGCGGCTCGCGACGCCGGCCTCGAGCCGGTACGACTTACCCCGCAGCGGGTAGTCGAAGGAAACCTCGTCCCCCTCGGCGGGCGGCTTGTGAACGAACGCCGTCAGCGCAAGCACCCTGTCCGCCCGCTCTTTCTCGACGGGAACGAACTTCCTCTCGAACAACGAGAGGAAGAATACCCGGTCGGCGGGGGGGTCGACCTTCATCAGGCATTTGCCGGCGTTTTCGATGTCTATGCGGCCGGCGTCGTCCTCGCGCCACGTCAGCTCGTCGTCGCCGACGAAGAAGAGCGCGAGGACCAAAGCCCCCAGGAACTCCCGGGCGGTCTGGGGGGACAGCGTTACTTTATATTTGAGGGTAGCGGCGCCGCCGAGGGCGGCCGCCAGGAGCGATAGCGCGACGATGAGTCGTATGCGTTTGACGTTCGGGGTCCTCCGACGTTGCGCTTCTCTATATTAAAAACGGCTCGCGGGTGCGTCGCCGGTAGCGCCTTACACCTGCGCGCCGTGGGGCGTGAACTCCTTGCGGAAGAGCATCGTCAGCAGGAACGCGAAGCCGCCGGCCAGCAATACTTTAACGTCGGTCCACGTCCGGATGGCTTTGAGCCGCTTCCAGATATACCGCGGCCGGCGGTAGAAGCGGCGGAACGCCAACGCCCGGAGCTCCTGGATTTGCTCACGCTTCATCGTATAGGGTACGAAGGCGCACCCCTCGAAGGTGTAGTCGAGGACGTTGTCGGTCGCGACCGTGCCGTATTTCTCGACGTGCTCGTAGAGCTCCGCGCCGGGGAACGGCGACATGGCGTGGAAGTTGACGACGTCGGTGTCGATGTCGATGGCGAACTGTATCGACTTCAGGCCGTCCTCGAAGGTCTCGCCCGGGATGCCGAAGATGAACGGCGTTACGGTTTTTAGGCCGGCCTGGTGCGCCCACTCCACCGCGCGGCGGTTCTGCTCCACGGTCGTGCCCTTGTTCATGGCGTCGAGGCATTTTTGCACGCCCGATTCGATGCCCAGGAGTATCCCCCAAAACTTGGCCTTCTTCATCTTGCGGAATATCTCGGGGTCGACGTCGTCGGCGCGGGCGGAGGCGTAGAAGCTGAGGTCGTAGTCGCGCTCGATGATGCCGTCCAGGACGGCGTGGATGCGCTCCTTGTCGTAGACCAGGTTGTCGTCGAAGAAGCGCACCTCTTTTATCTTGTACGTCTCGTAGACGTGGTCGATTTCGGCCAGGACTTTCTCGGCGCTGCGCGCGCGCCACTCGCCCTCGGCGTTGAGCTGCCAACAGAAGATGCACCGGCCGTTGCAGCCGCGCGAACTGTAGAGATAGAGCGCCGGCAGCCGTTCGTACGTCCCGAGGGGCGGCGTGTAGCGCTCAAGGTCTATAAGGTCGCGCGCCGGGAAGGGCAGGATGTTGATATCGGCGACGGGCGGCCGCGGCGGGTTGAGATGGATTCCGCCGTCGTCGCGGTACGCGATTCCCTCCACCTCGGCCAAATCGCCGCCGGCCTCCAGCGTCCGGGCGAGTACGTCCGCCGTTACCTCGCCCTCGCCGACGGTGACGCTGTCCGGGTGGGGCGACTCGCGGAGGACGCGGTCTTTCCACCCGCTGGCCAGCGGCCCGCCCACGGCGACGTGGACGCCGGGCATCTCGCGATGGATGCGCGCCGCGAGCGAGTTCATGGCTTCCCACGAGAAAGTCGTCAGGTACATCCCCACCATGCCCGGGCCGAAGGCCTTCAGCCGCGGCGTCATCTCGTCTTCGGTCATCAGGCCGCCGTCGAAGACGCGGACGTCGTGCCCCGCCTCGCGGAGCGCTGCGGCCACGGACAGGATGCCGAGCGGGTGCCACCGGCCGCCGACGAAGAGGCCGAAGTTGCCGGTGAAGACCTCCTTCGGCGTCCAGGGCGGAAATACCATCGCGACTTTCATTTTTTATCTACTCGCCTTCAATTATAACACAAGCGGTCGCTTCCGCACGTTCCGGTCGTGTGCCCGCGTGCCTCGCCGCGTCGCTATCGCCAAATCTTTCTTGCGATGGTGACGAGCAATACCGGGTACGAGACGATGGCGAAGGAGCTCTCCAGGCCCGCGGCCACCTTCGCCCACCCGTACGGTTCGTAGGCCGTGAAGCCCAGCTTGGTCAGCGTCAGGAACGAGAAGTAAAGGCATCGTTGGAAGCTGTGCCAGCTGAGGTCTACCAGCAGGCCCACGCCTCCGCCCGGGTCGATGTAACTCGTCAGGCCGAAACCCAGTCCGCCGAAATACGGCAACAGGTAATAGTAAACCGAGAAGCCGAGCCAACCCAACACGAGCGCGGATACGACGCGCCGAGGTTTCGTCCCGTAGCCGGCGTAGAGGTCCAGGAAGACGTATTCCAACGCGTTGCTTAGCAGCGCGAAAGGCCGCCACGTTTTTCGGCCCTCGAGGCGGGCCCGACGTCCGGCTACCATTTCGCGGTAGAGCGCGGTTTCGGCCAGGCCGAACCGGCCGAAGTGGCGGAAGTTGAGCTTGAGCTCGGCGTAAACCTCGGCCACTTCGCCGTGCTTTCCGGGGCGGTCGTTCTCGGCCTTGAGCTTGTCCGGCAGGACGGCGCGACCCAGGTCCGTATCCGGGAAGAGGGCGCCGTAGAGGTCCGCGCGGCGCAGGTCCGCGGCGGCGAAGTCGCAATTGTCGAAGCGAGTCCCGGCCAACGCCGCGCCGGAGAAGTCCGCCCGCACGAAGGTAACGCGCCGGAAACTCGCCCCCTGCAGGTCGGCGTTGCTGAGGGTGGTGCCGGTGAGGTCCGCCTCGTCGAAGCGCGCCCGCGCGAGTTTCGCCCCCGAGAGGTCGCCGTGGGTGAACGTCGCGTAGGGGAATTCGGCGTGGGACAGCTCCGCGCCGCGCAGGTTGGCGAAGGAGAGGTCCGCGTTCGTGAAGCGGGCGTGGGTCAGCGTCGCGCCGCGGAACGACGCCCCCACCAGCTCGGCGTCCGAGAAGTCGGCGTTCGCGAAGTCGCCGCCGGCGAAGTCGGCGCCCTTCAGATTGGCTCCCGCGAAGTTGGTGCGCGGCCCGGCGATGTCTTTGAACTTCACCGATTCCAGGTTGAGGCCCGCGAAGCCGTGCAGCGACGTCGCCCGGCGCCGTATCTCCTCCAGGTACGCGCCCTCGTCGGGTAGATGCTTCCAGCAGTGACGGGCGAAACTAAGCGCCGGCGTCGTGCAATCCGCCCGGGCGCACGCCGGCCTTTCGCACCAGTGTTCTTCGCCGAGTTCGTCGTTGGCGTTGGCCATCAGCTTCTCCCCAGGACGTAGCGGCCCAGCACGTCCAGGCCGGCCTTGGCGGCCCGGCCGAAGTCTCCCCAGGAACGCACGCGGCGCAGCCGCCGCCACACGTACCCGGGACGCAAGTAAAATTCGCGGTAAGCTTTTTTTATGTAACGCTCGAGCAGCGCCTCGTCGCCGTATACCGGGCGGCGGGCGTCGTAGCGGTTGAAGTCGCCGCCCAGCTCCTCCTTGACCTGCTCGTAGAACAGCGTGCCCGGGTACGGCGTCGCGACGTTGAACGAGGCGAAGGAGGCGTTCAGCTCCTTGGCCAGCCGGACCGTCGCCCGCATGTCCTCTTCGCGCTCGCCCAGGTTGCCGAACATGAAGAAGGCCGCGGCCTCCAGGCCGGCGCGGGTCGTGGCCTCGAACGCCCGCCGGGCCTGCTCCACCGTCGTCTTCTTGCCCATGCGCTCGAGCACGCGCTGCGACCCCGATTCGACGCCGTAGATTACGAGGTAGCACCCCGCGCGCTTGAGCGCCGCCAGCATCTCGTCGTCCGCCGTGTCGACGCGCGACATGCACATCCACGAGAACGCGAGCCCCGAGTCCTCGATGAGGCCGCACAGCTCCAGGACCCGCCGCTTGCCGATGGTGAACGTGTCGTCCCAGAACCCCACCTGGCGGACGCCCTCCTCTTCCACCATCTCGCGCAGTTCCGCCAGTACGTCGGCGCTGGAGCGGAACCTTATCTTGCGGCCGTAGTACGTGCCGGTCGAGCAATAGTTGCACGGGTAGGGGCACCCGCGCGACGTGATGACGATGTCGAAGCGGCCGTGGCGCATGAACGGCGGCTCGTAGCTGTACGGCCGGAAGAAGCGGCGCGCCGGATGAGGCAGCACGTCGAGGTCGCCGATAAGCCCCCGCTTCGGGTTGTGGACGACGCGGCCGTCCTCGCGCCAACTCAAACCCGCGACCGCTCCGTACGGCACCTCGCCCCGCACCGCGCGCGCGAGTTCGGCGCACGTCGCCTCCGGCTCGCCGCGGATGACGAAGTCGGCCCCCGGCGCGGCGAAGCCGTCGTCGCGTCGGGCGCTGACGTGCGTCCCCATCACCGCGGCCTTCGTCGTCGGCGAGGCTTCCTTCGCCCGCGTCAGGAAGGCCAGGTCGCGTCCCAGCGTCGACGTGCCCGCGGCGACGTATATCAAGTCCGGCCGCTCGTCGGCAACGAGTTTTAAAATTTCATCGACGCCCTTTTTCCCCGCCACCGCGTCGACGAGGTCGACGTCGGCGCCGGCCCACTCCTCCACCGCGGCGGCGCAGTACGCCAGCCCCAGCGGCGGGATGACGTAGTCCGTCTTGGTGAATATCCCCGCGCATCGCGCCAACACGGCGTCGGTCTGCGTCGCGAAGTCGCCCGCCGCCAGCGGCGGCACCAGGAAGAGCGCTTTAACTCGTCGGGTCATTTTTCCAGTTTGTATATTACCGCGCCGCCCGGGACCCGCCCGAAGAATAACGCGTCCCAACCGGCGACGAAGATGCGTACGGCGTTCAGCGCGCGGCCCGGGCCGCCGGCGAGCGTCTTCTCTTTCGCCGTCGCCGCCCCGTCGCCGCCGCGGCCGGATAACGCCCGCGCCGTCAGGGCCGTCAGCGGTTGGAAAAGGTGTTTGTAATACAACCGCTTATTTATTTTTAGGCCCGAGGCCTTAATCGCCGCCTCCAGCTCGAGCCGCGTCAATCGACTCCGGTGGCCGTCCTTGACGTCGTCCTGGTCGAGGCGCCCTCCTCCCGGCGCGCGCCGGAGCCATCGCCGGAGGTACAGGCCGTAGCACGACGTATTCACCAACAGCACGCCACCCTCTTTCATCACTCGCGCCGCTTCCTGGAGGACGACGCCGACCTTGGCCGGCGGCACGTGCTCGAGCACGTCCGACAGGAAGACCAGGTCGCAGGCGCCGGCCGCCAGCGGTACGCGCCGCACGTCCCCCTGAACGACGGCTAGGCCGCGGCCTTTCGCGACCGCCAGCGCCGGCGCGACGGCGTCTACCACCGCCTTGTATCGGGCCCGGCCGAAGAGCGTCGCGAAGTACCCCTCGCCACCGCCCAGGTCGACCAGCCGTTCGTACTCGCGGCGGCCGGCGAAGCGGCGGAAGGTGCGCCACACCAACCAACCCAGCGGCCCGAGGGCGTGCCTGGGCGGCAGCGCGCCGCCCGTACGCCAACGCCCCGCGGCGTACAATCGCTCGCTCTCACGCCGGGTTTCCGGTTCGAATTCATTTGGCGTGTCTATATCATAATATTATAATAAAAAATGGCTCGCGCTGCAAACGCGGACGGTACGTTATGACCTTAATATTTGAGCCTTTGCCGTATTGGTGGTTGGCGGCCTTGGGGGCGGTTCTGGCCGTCGCGGCGGCCGTCGTCGGCGTGTGGCGGGTGCGCCGCGCCGCCGGGTGGGCGCGTGCGACTCTTTTTTTAACGCTCCGTTTGGCCGCGATATCGGCTATTTTATTATTCGTGCTCGGGCCGCGCCGGACGGCGGTTTATACTGAGTCCGCGGCGCCGCCGGTGGCCATTCTAATAGATTCGTCGGCGTCGATGGACTTCGGTGCGGTCCGCGGGACAAGGTTGGAGGGGGCGGCGGCCTCGGCTCGAGCCGTGGCGCGCGCCGTCGAGGAGAGCGGCGGCCGGTACGACGTATACGACTTCGCCGCCCGCCGCCGGCCGTGGGGTAACGTCGTTCCCGGGGACGACGAGTTGCGGACGGGTGCGCGCGGCCGGACCGACGCCGCCCGGGCGCTGCGCGAGGTGGCCGCGCGTTACGGCAAGGAGGGCCTGACCTCGGCGGTGGTATTGAGTGACGGTGTCTGGGACGCGGCGCCGGCGGCGGAGGGTTTGCCCCCGTGCCTCACCGCGTCGCCGGCCGACGAGCCGCCGGCTAACTCGTTATTCGTCGCCGACGTCGAGGCGCCGGCGGCCGTATTGCCCGGGACCGCTTTCGACGTGCGCGTACGGTATTATTCGACGCTCGAGGCGGGCGAGGCGGCCTCGGTGACGGTGGCGGAAGAGAGCGGGGGAGAAGCGGCGTTCGAATTCAAACCCGCGCCGGGCGCCGGCGAGGCCGTCGTGCGCGCCGCGGTGCGGGAGCCGGGCGACCGTTTCTTCCGCGTGGCGGCCTCGCCCGGGCGGGGGGAGACGTGGTTCCACGTGAAGGCCCTGGCGCCGCCGCCGTCGATATGGTATTGGGAGATGGCGGGCGACGCCGACTTCGCCTTTTTGAAACGCGCGCTCGCGACGCACGCCGGCCTGGCGTTGACGTATCGCCTGGACGCCGGCGACGTCGTCGTGGGCTCGAGCGGCGGGCCGCCGGAGGGGACCGACGTCGTCGTGCTCGGCAACCCCCGCGCGGCCAAGGTGATGCCGGTGGCCGGGGAGATGTTGGCGCGCCACGTCGCCCGGGGCGGCGGCCTGTTGGTGGTCGTCAGCGCGAGGCCGGTGGACGCGGCGGCGCTTTCGACGGGCGCGTTGTCCGAGCTATCGCCGGTTTGGGTCCAGGCGAACGTCGCCGAGGTGAGCGGCGGGCCGCTTTCGGCGTCGTCGTATCCCGGCGGGCCGCGGGTGGCCGCGGCGCCGCCGCCCGTAACGCACGTCTGGCGGCTCGGGCCCCTCAAGGAAAGCGCGACGCCGGTATGGGAGGCGGCCGACGGCACGCCCGCGCTCGTCGTGATGCCGTACGGCCTGGGTCGCGTCGGGTTGTTGGCGGCCGGGGGCCTTTACAGGTGGCGGCTGGCCTCGGGCGACGACCTCGCCGCGCTCGCGGCCGCGCTCGTCCTCGCCCTGTACGACGAACAAGGGGGCCCCTTGGCCGTGAGCCGTCACGTCGCCGCGCCGGGCGACGCGGTGGAGGTAAGTTGTCGCGCGGCGGCCGAGCCGACGGTGGTATACGCCGACCCCGCGGGCGCCGTCAAGCGGGTGGCGCTGGCTCGGCTCGGCGACGAGCTGTGGTCGGGCGAGTTCGAGGTCGCCGCCGAGGGGCGGTACGAATTGACGGCCAGGTCGCCTGCGGCCGGCGCGACGGAGGTTACCAAGACGGCCGTGCTGGTCGCGCCGGCGGCGTCGGAGTACCGGGGCTTCGTTCCGCGGCTCGAGCCGCTGAAGGCTTTGGCCGCGGCCACCGGCGGCCGCTATTTCGACCCGGAGGACGCGGACGGCCTGGCCCGGGCGGTGGCGGCCCGGGTGGAAGCCGCGCCGCGCGTAGTGGCGACGACGCGCCGAGACCTGTGGCCGGCGTGGCTCGCTTTTCCCGTAGCGTTGGCGTTTTTGGTTGTGGATTGGGTGCTGAGGCGAAGGACCGGGTTGCCTTAAAAAATATGTGAGGTGGACGATGGCCGGTAAAGAATACCTGGTTGCGGGTGAGTGGCGCTGCTCGGAGGAGGAACTCGCGGTGCGGTGTCCGTACGACGGCGACGTCGTCGGTGCGACGTGGAACGCGACCGCCGCGGACGTCGAGGAGGCGGCCACGACGGCGTACGAGTTCTTCCGCGGGGGGGAAAGTGTCCCGTCGTACGAGCGCGTAGACGTTTTAAACAAGCTGTCGCGACTGGTGAAAGAGAACGCGGAGGATTTGGCGAAGACGCTCGCGCTCGAGGCCGGCAAGAATATTCGAGAGGCCCGGGGCGAGGTAGGCCGGTGCGCGTTTACGTGCGAGGTCGCGGCGGCGGAGGTGAGCCGGCTGGAGGGCGAGGTGGTGCCGTTGGACCTGCATCCCGCGGGTCGGGGCCGCTTCGGCATCGTGCGGCGGTTCGTGCGGGGGCCGGTGCTCGCGATAACGCCGTTCAATTTCCCGTTGAACCTGGTGGCCCATAAGCTGGCGCCGGCCATGGCTTGCGGCGCGCCCATAGTCATCAAACCCGCGTCCGCGACGCCGCTGTCGGCGCTCGAGCTGGCGACGCTGGCGCTCGAGGCCGGCGCGCCGGCGCGGCAAATCTCGGTCCTCCCCATGCCCGGCTCGAGGGCGGAAGGTCTGGTCGCCGACGAGCGGTTCGCGGTGTTGACCTTCACCGGCTCCCCGGAGGTCGGTTGGAGTTTGAAGGGGAAGGCGGGCCGCAAGCAGGTGTGCCTCGAGCTGGGCGGCAACGCCGCGGCCATTGTACATTCCGACGCCGACCTGGCGTACGCCGTGAAGCGCGTAGTGGCGGGCGGCTTCGGCGTCGCGGGGCAGTCGTGCATCTCGGTCCAGCGCGTTTACGTCCATCGGCCGGTTTACGACGACGTCGCGGCCGCTTTGGTGGACGCGGTGCGGCGTTTGCGCGTCGGCCACCCCCTGGACGAGGACGCCGACCTCGGCAGCTTGATAGACGAGGACGCCGCGGCGCGCGTCGAGGGTTGGCTCGAGGAGGCGAAGGCCGCCGGCGCGCGCGTACTGTGCGGCGGCAAACGCGACGGAACCCGCCTCGAGCCGGCGGTGGTGGAGGGGTGCCCGGCGGAGTTGCCGCTGAGCTGCCGGGAGGCTTTCGCGCCGGTGGTATTGCTCGAGCCGTACGACGATTTCGCCGAAGCCGTTGCCGCGGCGGATGACTCCCGCTACGGCCTCCAGGCGGGCGTTTTCACGCGGGACCTGGGGCGCGTTCGCTACGCCTACGAGAATATAAGAGCGGGCGCGGTAGTCGCGGGCGACGTGCCGACGTTCCGCGTGGACCACATGCCGTACGGCGGCGCCAAGGAGTCGGGCATAGGCCGCGAGGGCCCGCGCTACGCCATCGAGGGGTATACCGAACCGCGGATGTTGATAGTTTGCGAGTTCGGCCCGTAGCGCGCGCTACGTGCGGCGCGGCGGTAAGAAGCGCCAATAAAAGAATAGCAGCGGGAAAGAGACGACGGCCGTGGCGGCGGCCGCCAGCGCGACTCTGCCGACGACAAGCCAGCCGAAAGAGGCCGGCCCGGCGAAGGCCGCGACGAGTACAAAAGCGAGGGTTTGTTTTACGATGACGGCGGCCGCGGCGAAGATCGCCGGCACGAGCAGGCTCCCCTCGTAAATTTGGCCGCGGAAGTGGGAGAAGGCCGCCGCCGAGGCCGTGCCCACCAACGCGCCCAGGCCGACGGGCCCCCATCCCAACAGGTCGGACGCCAAGCCCAGGATGAAGCCGCAGACCACCGCCGGGACGCCGCCCACGGCGAGCGCGACGTACACCACGGTCGCTAACGTGAGGTCCGGGACCGCGGCGTCCGGCAGGAGACGCGGCGCCACGGCGTGGTGCACGTAGACGGCCGCGGCCAGTACGACGACGTATCGTAGGAATATGCGCAACGGGGCCTTCGCTATGGTTCGCAGCGTGGTGGTGGCACCATATTATCAATACGCCGGCTTTTACGCAATAGATAGAAAAAAAGGGAGCACGTTCGAGCGCTCCCTTTTTTCGGATGACGAAAAGGTTACATTAAGCCGGTGATGGTACTGGCGAGGTTGGTGGCCGACTCCACGAGCGTCGGCGCGTCGGTGGTAATTTGCTCGAGCGCCGTTTTGCCCTCCTGCAATTTGGCCTGCTTATCCTTGAGGTCTTTGGCGGCCATCGGATTCGCCTTAATTTGGCTGACGAGGTCCGTCAGCGCGTCCGGGATCTTGCCCATTATCTCGGTGGCTTTCGCGATGATGGCGTTCAGGTCGTCGGGTACGGTTTGGACGCTTTCGACCTGGGCCTGGAGCTTGGCCTTATCGTCGTCGGTGATGGCGTTCTTAATCTCGGCGACTTTGGCGGGGTCGCTCATCAGGTCGGCGATACCGTGCGCCTCGGCGATAGCGGCGAGGGTGCTGTCGCACTCGTCGATTTTAACTTTCGCCGCGTCGAGGTTGACGGATATCTCTTCGATCGACGTTATGAGCTCGTCGAACTTTTTCGTATCGACTTTGCCCCCGCCGCCGCCGGGCAGGTCGAACGCGCCGGCGACAGTCGCCGCTAAAATGAACGAACACGTTATTGCCAGGCTCTTCTTCATGATACCTCCTTAAATCGTTAAAGATTATGAATACCGGCCGCATTTTAATTGGTGCGGCCGCGGATGTCAAGTTTTACTTTTCCTCGGGGCCGGCGCTTATGCGCCAGGTTTCGGCGTCCGCGGCGTCGCCGGCCCGGGCGGTTATCGTTTCCGCTTCGCCTCGCGCCGTCCGGACCCGCGTCGGCGCCTCGGCGCGGTCGCGCGCGTCGGAGTACCGCAGCGTCAGCGCCGCCGCCCGCGGCCGGTCCTCCCGCCGCGCAGGCCGCAGCAGCGTCACCGGGCTCCCCACGCCCTCGACTTCGAAGGCCGCGGCGTCCCCGTCCAGATACCTCAGGAGTTCTTCGTTCTCGCCCTCGTTCCGGCCTACTACGGCTTTGGCGCCGGAAGGCAGGCGGAAGTGGCGGCCTAATTTTAGGAGGACTATATCGGCCGGGCGGTCTTCGCCGTGGGTGAAGGCGTCGGCCAGCCGCGCGCCGAAGTTCTTGTCGGTCAATAGGCACCCCCCCGCCGGCGAGCTGTACCCGGTTATGCCGTACGACGCCGCGAGCGCGAGTTGCGTTTTCCGCGACCGGCCTTCCAGGCCCAGCAGCGCGGCCCGGTCGACCAGCCCTTCTTCCTCCGCCTCGGTGGGGGGCAGCAGCTTGGCCGATAGCGGCCTTAGCAGTTTGCCCTCCAGGCCGGCCTCTTTTTCTATAAGCTTAAGGTGATACCGCCGCTGCGACATCGGCCTCTGCCCGAGCACTTCGCCGGTGAAGCAGAACGACGCGCCGCGCTCAAGCATAAGCGCTCCGGCGCGCCGAAGCATGAATATATGGCAGTTGATGCAGGGGTTGAACGCCGCGCCCCGGCCGAACCGGGGCGCTTTCAGCATTTCGACGTAATCCTCGCCCGCCTCGTCGACGACCAGCTCAATGCCCAGGCGCTCGGCCAGCCGCTCGGCGCGGGAGCCGCCGCCGATGAAGGGCGTGCGGAAGTAGTAGCCGACCACCGCGACGCCCTGCTCGAGGATTATTTTTACGGCGAGGGCGCTGTCGAGGCCGCCCGAGAACAGGCCCACGGCCTTGATTTTGGGGGCGGAGGCGGTCACGGCTCGAGCGGCGGGTCCTTCTCTTCGGCGTTCTCCGGCTTTTTATCTTTTTCGACGAAGCGGTAGACCTGCTCGCCCTCTTTGACCAGGCCCAGTTTCTCGCGGGCCAGTTTCTCGACCGCCTCCGGGTCGTCGAGGCGGCTCAGCTCCTCGCGGAGGCGGGCGTTTTCGTCGCGCAGTTCCCGGAGCTCGAGCTGGAGGCGTTCGTTCTCGCTCGCGAGCTCGTAGCGGCGTAAGTACCCGTGGCGGCTGAAGACGAAGACGTACGCGAGCAGCGCGGCCAGAACCAGGCCGGCGACGACGCCGAATACGAAGCGTCGTCGCCGCGTCTTCGCGGCGTGTACCGTTTCGCTGGCTCGGGGCATTACGCCTTGAAGGACCGGATGGTGGACGCGCCGGCGAATTGCGCGGAGGAGGCCAGGTCCTCCTCGATGCGGAGGAGCTCGTTGTACTTCGCGACCCGCTCCGAGCGGGCCGGCGCGCCGGTCTTAATCTGGCCCGCGCCGACGGCGACGACGAAGTCGGCGATGAAGGTGTCCTCCGTCTCGCCCGAGCGGTGGGAGACGACGGCGCTCATGCCGTGGCGGCGCGCGAGCTCGACGGCGGCTATGGTCTCGGTCACGGTGCCGATCTGGTTCAGTTTGATGAGAATGGAGTTGGCCGCGTTCTCACGGATGCCGCGCCGAAGGCGCTCGAGGTTCGTCACGAAGAGGTCGTCGCCCACCAGCTGCACCCGGTCGCCGAGCTTCTCGTTGAGGAGCCGCCAGCCGGCCCAGTCGTCCTCGGCCAGGCCGTCCTCGATGGATATCACGGGGTACGCCTCGAGCCACCGGCCGTAGAGCTCCACCACCGCGGCCGCGTCGAGCTTGGCGCCGTCGAGGTGGTATTTGCCTTTCCGGAAGAAGGACGAGGCCGCGGCGTCTATGGCCAGGCCGACGTTTTCGCCCGGGCGGTACCCGGCGGCCACGACCGCCTCCACCACCAGCTGGAGCGCTTCCTCGTTGGAGCCCAGGTTGGGGGCGAAGCCGCCCTCGTCGCCGACGCCGGCGGCCAGCCCTCGCTCCTTGAGCACTTTCTTCAGCGCGTGGTATATCTCCGCGCCGGCGCGCAACGCCTCGCCGAAGGTGGGCGCGGCGTACGGGACGACCATGAACTCCTGGATGTCGACGTTGTTGTCGGCGTGGGCGCCGCCGTTCAGGATGTTGAACATGGGCGCGGGCAGCAGGCGCGCGCCTACGCCGCCCAGGTAGCGGTAGAGCGGCAGGTCGAAGAACTCGGCCGCGGCTCGAGCGCACGCCATCGACGCGCCCAGGATGGCGTTGGCGCCGAACTTGGCCTTGTTGTCGGTCCCGTCGAGCTCGATTAGTATCTGGTCGGCGGCGGCCTGGTCCGCGGCGTCCGCCCCCAGCAGCGCGTCGGCGATGGGGCCGTTGACGTTGGCCACCGCCTGGCGGACGCCCTTGCCGACGTAGCGGGAAGCGTCGTCGTCGCGGAGCTCGCAGGCCTCGAACTCGCCGGTGCTGGCGCCGGAGGGAACGGCGGCGCGGCCCCGGGAGCCGGACTCGGTGTATACGTCTACCTCGACCGTGGGGTTGCCGCGGCTGTCCAAAATTTCGCGCGCGTAAACGTCGACGATGGTGGTCATAGCGTCCTCCGGGCGTTTTATTTTTAGGGGATATTAACACCGAGGGCGCGAAAAATCCACGTTTTAAGCGGACCGTTTCCCGCCGGTAAAAAAAGGCGGCCTTGCGGCCGCCCGTTTTTCCGTATTCGCTCGCGAGCTACTAAACGATTTTCATCAACTCGCCGGCGACCTCGCCCGGGTCGACGTACTTCACGCTCGAGCCGCAGTCGCCCATTATCTTTTTGGCGTTGGCCTGGTCTTCTTTGGCGACGATTATGTATACCGGTACGTTGTGGATCTGGCACGGCTTCAGGAGGTCCGCGGCGCAGATGTTGGCCCCCTCCAGCGGCAGGAACTTGTGGAAGTAGCCCACGACGGCGTCGATGCCGTCCGCCGGGTTCAGGTAGCCGATGTACCGGCCGGCGTTATCGTAGCCGTTCCCCAGCGGCACCGTCTCCACGCCGGCGGCGGCGAGCTTGCTCAGTAGAAGCGGGTCCGTACCGTCCATATATCCTATCTTTTTCATCTACGGGCTCCCTTCGTCGTTTATTGACTTCGCCGGTTAAACGACGCCCTGGTCCAGCATCGCGTCGGCCACCTTCTTGAAGCCGCCGACGTTGGCGCCTTTAACGTAGTCGCAATATTTATCCTTCTCGTCGAAACCGTACATCATGCACTGCTCGTGGATGGCGGCCATGATGCCGCGGAGGCGTTCATCCACTTCCTCGCGCGACCACGACAGGCGGAGGCTGTTCTGCGACATTTCGAGGCCGGAGACGGAGACGCCGCCGGCGTTGGCCGCTTTGCCCGGGCCGTAGAGGACCTTGGCCTTCAGGAAAACGTCGACGCCCTCCGGCATCGTCGGCATGTTGGCGCCCTCGGATACGACGAAGACGCCGCCCTTGACGAGGTTTGCGGCGTCGTTGCGGTTGATTTCGTTCTGCGTCGCGCTCGGGCAGGCGCAGTCGGCCTTGATGGCCCACAGCGGGTTGTGGTCCAGCTTCGGGTCCGCGGGCGTGTATTGGACCTTGAACTTTTCGGCGTACTCTTTGATGCGGCCGCGCCGGACGTTCTTCAACTCCTTGACGAACGCGAGCTTCTCCTCGTCGATGCCGTCGGGGTCGTGTATGAAGCCCGAGGAGTCGGAGAGCGTAATGGCTTTGGCGCCGAGCTGGGTGAGCTTTTCGACGGTGAACTGGGCGACGTTGCCCGAGCCGGAGACGAGGCACACCTTTCCGTTGAGAGAATCGCCGCGCGTCTTCAACATCTCGTCGGCGAAGTATACCGCGCCGTAGCCGGTGGCCTCGGGCCGGATGAGCGAACCGCCCCAGGTCAGGCGCTTACCGGTAAAGACGCCGGTAAACTCGTTTGTAAGGCGTTTATACTGGCCGAACATGAAGCCTATTTCGCGGGCGCCCACGCCGATGTCGCCCGCGGGCACGTCGGTATTGGGGCCGAGGTATTTATAGAGTTCGTTCATAAAGCTCTGGCAAAAGCGCATGACTTCGGCGTCGCTCTTGCCCTTGGGGTCGAAGTCGGAGCCGCCTTTGCCGCCGCCCATGGGGAGCGTCGTGAGCGCGTTCTTGAATATCTGTTCGAAGCCGAGGAACTTGATGATGCCGAGGTTGACGGAGGGGTGAAAGCGCAGGCCGCCCTTGTAGGGGCCGATGGCGTTGTTGAACTCCACGCGCATACCCCGGTTTACCATCACTTCGCCGTCGTCCGTTTCCCACGGGACGCGAAACAGAATCGTGCGGTCCGGCTCGACGACGCGCTCAAGAATGTTCCCTTTCTTGTATTGGGGGTTCTCGTCGATGAATTCCCCGAGCGACGTAAAAACCTCCTCCACCGCCTGGAGGAATTCCGGTTGGTCGGGGTCGCGGGCTGCTACCTTCTTAAAGACGTCGTCGACGTACATTAGGGAACCTCCTTGGCGTTGCGAAGCGGTTTAGATTACTACCGCGCCCGTTTTTATTTAATGTTTTGTGGTTTTATTTGGACGGCCGAAGGCCGGTAACGGCGTGGACAAGGAAACGAAATGTTACGAAGAGCGCCGGCCAAAGTCAAGGGTTTTTTACCTAAAATGCGGGGATTTTTTACGCGCCGCGTCGTTGCCCGCGGGGCGTATGGTATCGGTATTATTACCTCGAGCGGGGATGCGTTCTACGTGGGGACGGCCGGCGCCGGGTTCCGCGGCCGCGCTAACGCGCGCCCCGGCACGCCCTTATCTTGCGCCGGGCCATCTCGCGCACCGCGTCGCGGCCCGCCCCGAGTATCTTTTTAGGGTCGATGGCCGCGGCGTCATTTTTAAAATATTTTCGAACCGCGGCGACGAACGCCAGCCGGAGGTCGGTATCGACGTTGACCTTTGCGACGCCGCGCGCGACCGCTTGACGTAGGAGCTTGTCCGAGAGGCCCCGCGCCCGCGGAAGGTGCCCTCCCGCGTCCTCCACCTGGCGCACGACGTCCTCGTAAACCGCCGACGCGCCGTGGAGCACGAGCGGAACCGGCGTCGCCGCGGCGATGGCCTCCAACCGCTCGACGTCTATGGTCGGCTCGCCCTCGAATTTGTACGCGCCGTGGCTCGTGCCGACCGCTACGGCCAGCGAGTGGACGCCCGTCGCTTCGACGAAGGCCGCGGCCTCGGCCGGCTCCGTGAAGGCCCCCCGGTCGTGGCCTTTGGCGACGTGGCCCAGCTCGCCTTCGACGGCGACGCCGCGGCGCGCGAACTCGTCCACCGCCGCGGCCACCAGCGCGACGTTCTCGTCGTACGGCAGCGTGGAACCGTCCACCATCACGGAGTTGAAGCCGAGGTCGACCGCTTTGCGCGCGGCCTCGACGCTCGAGCCGTGGTCGAGGTGCAAGACGAGCGGAACCGAAGCGCCGTCGATGATATCCAGGGCGAGCCGGGCCAGCGCGTCGCCGCCGTAGGCCAGCGCGGTCTCGGTCGCGGCCACGAAGATGGGCGCGCGCTCCTCCTCCGCGGCGGCCACGACGGCCTGGGCGAACTCGAGGTCGTTGACGTTGAACGCGGCGACGGCGTAACCGCCGTCCCGGGCGGTACCTAAAATATCTTTGGCGTCGGCGAGGGGCATACGGTTTCTCCTTTAAACGGGACCTTTTATTATACGCGATGATTACATACGGGGCCGTATAAATCAAGCCGGGCGCGGACCTGCCGGGGGAAATTCGCTATTGACCGCGTTCGCGTTATAACCGATAATAACTCCCGGAGAAGAGTATCGAGGGTGCGATTGCGGGAGGTAACGAGATGTTGAATAAATCCGTACCGGCGCTTGGGCCGTCGCCGTTATGGTTATCGCCTCGCCTCCGCGTTGCGCGGGAGTCGAGGTCGCGTTATTTTACGGGCCGAACCTCGCGTTGGGCGGATTGAACGGCCTGGGCGAGACGGGGCCGGTGGGCGTGAAGGCGCGCGTTACGGTGGCGGAATCCGGGGCGTTGCGTTTCAACGCCGGGGTCGGTTACGGCCTTTACCGGTACCCCAGCAAACACGTTTATTACCTGATATGGGACCGCG
>Ga0307379_10001014_pt1 | contig 45317 bp, 39 predicted proteins | sample UN2MG_FD_202237 | JGI IMG/M metagenome (GOLD analysis project Ga0307379, IMG submission 202237) | Soil microbial communities from Risofladan, Vaasa, Finland - UN-2 | ecosystem: Environmental > Terrestrial > Soil > Coastal area > Acid sulfate soil | place: Finland: Risofladan, Vaasa | collected...
GTTTGTTCGGCATAAGGAGTAGTATATTTGAATGGTTGACGTCGTTCAAGACAAATGGGTGTGGGGCGCGGCTAAGCTGGGGGCGGGGAGGATTTACAATTTAGTATTTACGATTTGCGGTTGGAGGCAGGGCGTTTGCAAATTGATGCAGTGAGCAAGACTGGTCGTAGTCCTTTTGATTAGTCAAAAGGACTACGAGCTTTGTAAGTCACGGCAGGTTGGGGCGGGGAGGCGATTTAGGATCCATTCGGCTTCGCTCAGGACAAGTTTACTATTGACGATTTGGGAATTGAGGTTGGCTAATGATCAGGGGGCGTATGGCTGCTAAGCTGGGGGGAGGTTGAACTTGGCGCGCCACTTGTTGAGTTCGGCGATATCTTCAGCAGATCTATATGGCCTGATGTCTTGCCAGAATGGTGCGCGACGTTCGGGCTCGTTTAGCCAGCAGCTGTCCTTGACTATGAGATCCAAGAGCTCCTCGATGTCTTTCTTAACTGGCTTGCCGCCAACGGTGCCTCCTATGTAGAAATTGGCAACGTACTCGGTGCCAAAGGTGGTGGCGCGGAAAAGTTTTTGAACATCTTCGTAGGCTTGGCGAGCTTCAGCAAGCGTTACACCTTCTACATCCATTACGTGGGCGCGAGCGTTGTCCAAGAGGCGGTGGGCTATCACTATGTGGCGCATCTGGCTGATCTTTGCGCGAATGGGGGATAGATTCTTGTCCAAGTTGGCGTTTTTCAGGCACTTCTGGTACTCTGACTTGTGGGAGTTGTTGATCCAATCGTTAAGGATTCTGCGGGAAAACCTCGTCAATGTGTGCTTTTCATCACCTTGGTCGCTGGTTAGAGTGTGAAGGAAGTTGATTGATATATAGAGGAAGTTCCAATACACCATGGTCCAGAAGATGTTGTCGTGTGGGGCGTAGAGATGGTGGAAAGGATAATTCTGGATTATCTCCAAGATAGTCAGGTTGGTATTAACGTGAATGAGGCGGCCCCAGATGTCTTTGTGGAGGGCTTGGTAAGCCTGGAGGTATTCGGGTTTGAGAACATCTTCGGGGCTTTTATCGGTTAGGTCTGTGAGGGGGTCAAGAGACATCGGGTAACTTTCCAAATATTTCCACTTGCGTTCTCTCATCAGCTCTGTTTGCTACACGGTCTCCGTAAACTTCAAGATATTTTACGTGATCAATTGTGTCATCTTGAAAAAGAGCGAGGGTTGCATGTTGGGAGCCGTCCTTTTGAATGCGCTCGCCACAGAATGCATCTATGAAATTCTTGGGGACATTGTCAATATCGAATTGCCCTTGCCCACATCTATTGACTTTTATTCTGAAAGCCCACCACTCGTACCTATTCGGGTCGATATGGATCGGCGGCAAACAGAGCTGGGCCGCTGCACGTATTCTTTCTCTTTTTTCGGGGTCGTCGGTATGTCCTGACGCGGTGGATGAATATGTAAAGGCTTCATTCAGTTGAAATTCCAGGACTTTTTCGAATGAGTTGGCGTCATCAAGATTAATCATTTGCGTGTCTCCTCAATAATAGCTATTTCTTTTGGGGTGAGGTTGTAGAGTTTGTAGACGAGGGAGCCGATTTTCTTGTTCGTGGCGCCGACTTTGATAGCGTCCTCGTGGATGACGTCCTTATAGGCGGGTGCGAGGCCTTGTTTGTTGGCTATATCCCAGCCGAGGGCCTCGAAGAATGGGTCGATGAACTCCCGTCGGACCTGGGCCTCGTTGTAGGACTGGTTCTTGTAGGCGTCGATGTTGCGGTCGAAGGTTTCGACAAGCTCAACGATTGTCGGCGGAACGTCGGGCATTTGCTGTTCTCCACAATTCTCGGCGGGTGCAAGACTCCCGCGACGGGGAGAATTGTAGCGTTTGGGGGTGGGGATTTGCAAGAGGAAAAATGTCGGCTGTTAGAGAGAAGAGGATGAGGGTATCGGGATGTCAGGTTAGCAGTTAGGAGGGGTCAGGGGAGCAGGAGAACAGGGAAGGAAGTGGGTGGAAAGGTGAGAGGGGAATGAATGTCCAATAAGGAACAAGGAATGTCGAATGGGCGTGCCCGCGAATAGAACCCGCCGAATCCGCCTACGGCGGACAAGCAAGTCGGCGGGCTAAGTATTTTTGGCGTGGACAAGCCGGCCTCCGGTGGGCCAGAGGGTTATGAGGATGGGGGCCTTGGGTATGGTGGAGGTTTGGGGTGTATTTTCGAAAAGAAAGTTCAGTGAGAGGTTGACAAGGGGATGGATTTGGCTTATTATGCTATGGCAGTAGATTTTTGAAAGATTCTGCTGCCGGGAAGGATAGGCGTGAAAGTAATAGCTTGTATTCCTGCTCGTTACGGTTCCACACGGTTCGCGGCCAAAGTTCTCGCCAAAGATACGGGGAAGTACCTCATCCAGCATACATACGAGCGGGCGTGTGAGGCCAGGCTGATCGAGAAGGTAATTATAGCGACCGATGATGAGCGTGTGTTCGAGGCGGCCCAGTCGTTCGGCGCCGACGCGGTTATGACCTCGGGCGAGCACCAGAGCGGCACGGACCGTATTGCCGAGGCCGTTGCGGAAATCGACACGGAGATCGTGGTGAATCTTCAGGGCGACGAGCCGGAGATTGACCCGGATAATATCGACTATCTGGCGGAGCTTTTGATTGAGCACGCGGACGTGCCGATGGCGACGCTGGCGGCGGAGTTCAGCCGGCCCGAGCAGGTCGCGGACCCCAACATCGTCAAGGTGGTCTTAGACAGGACGGGGCGGGCGATTTATTTTTCCCGTTCACCCATCCCGTACGACCGGGAGAAGGCGGGCATAGGCGAGCTAAGTCAGTACCTGCGGCACCTCGGCATCTATGCCTATCGTAAGGAATTCCTGCTGAAGTACACGACGCTGCCGCAGACGCCGCTTGAGAAAATCGAAAAGCTCGAGCAGTTGCGGGCCCTTGAGAGCGGCTACCCCATCCTCGTCGGCAAGGTGCAGCACACGTGCGACGGCATCGATACGCCGGAACAGTACGCCGAATTCGTTAAGAGACAGAAGGGAACGGCGTAAAAACAATGAGGACTGGTTTTGGGGGAATTTGCTGTTTGTTGCTTGTAAGCGGGTGTGGTGGTAAAAACGCAAGTGAGCAGATTAGCCCACAATGGAGTTTTCATACTAACCCGGACAAGTGGCAGGACGCCCGCGTATACCATACCCCTTTCGACGAGGCGTGGTCAAAGTGGATTGTGTTGTCAAAAACGCCTCTCGAATCGCCTCCCGAAGAAAAGATACGTTCGCCCAACCGCGCTTATTGGTTCGCTGTAACTCAGCCTGATACCACGAAGCCGGGTCCTTACTCCTTACGGGTGCGCCTGTATAGCGAGCGCGATTATATGCTCGAATTGGAGTTATTGAACGTGTATGGTAATTTCGAGCGCAGCGTCTCCTGGGTCAACGAGAAACTGCTGCATATCAGGGTCTGGTGGGGACGGGCCAGGGGAGTGGATTTGGTCTTCGATGTCGAAGAAGAGCAATTCATTTACAAAGAGACCCTCAACAGCGGACAGCTTGAATTCGTGCAGTGGCAACAAGCCAAGACAAATATATGAAGTTGCAATTGATATAAGGTAGAGCCTATGGCAAAAGAAAAGGATTTGCTGGCGTCGGTGAGTGACACTTCGACCGAGAGCGAGTTTTTCTCTCCTGTGCCTGAGGGCTATAAGAGGGGCAGGACGCGCTATTGCTTTGTGATGGGGACGGTGATGAGCGGGCTTGGCAAGGGGATATTCTCATCGTGTCTGGCCAAGCTGATGCAGGACAAGGGACTGAAGGTTGCACCCATCAAGCTCGAAGGGTATTTGAACATCGATTCGGGGACGCTGAATCCGTTTCGTCACGGCGAGGTTTTCGTGCTGGGTGACGGGATGGAATGCGATATGGATTTGGGCACATACGAGAGGATGCTCGACCAGGATTTGAGCCGGGCGAATTTCGCCACGAGCGGGCAGATATTCAGCTCGGTGCTCAACAAGGAGCGGCACGGCGACTATCTGGGGCGGGACGTACAGATGATTCCGCATGTCACCGGGGAGGTGAAGCTGAAGTTGCGCCGGCTGGCGGTGGAGAGCGGCGCTGATATGGTATTCGTGGAGATTGGCGGCACGGTCGGCGACCTCGAGAACGCCTACTTTATCGAGGCGATGCGCGAACTGGCCTACGAGGAGGGGCCCAATAGCTGCTGCTTTGTGGCGCTGACTTACATACTCGAACCGAAGACGCTTGGCGAGCAGAAATCAAAGGCGGCCCAGCTGGGGATAAAGCAGCTGATGCAGCTCGGCGTTCAGCCGGACATCATCGCCTGCCGTGCGGCCAGAGCGGTCAGCGAAAAGGTCAGGCAGAAGATAAGTGTGTACAGCAATGTCCCGCTGGAGAGAGTGATAAGCGTGCCTGATTCGGCGAGCATTTACATGATACCGGCAATGCTGAGAGACGCCGGTCTGGACTTCGAGGTGTTGCGGCTGCTCAAGATTGAGGACAGAATCAATCTGCGGCACGAGCGCAGGGCGTGGGCGCGATGGTGTGATTTCACCGACAAAATCGAAGCGAAAAACTACGAGGCGACCATCGGCATTACGGGAAAGTATACTTCGGTCCGCGACAGCTATGCCTCCATAATCAACGCGCTCGAGCACGCGGGTATCGCACTTGGTTGTGACGTGAAGATCAAATGGATAGAAACAACAGGCATCGCAGACGAGAATGCAGCGGAGCATCTGCGCGACGTTGGCGGAATCATTGTCCCGGGTGGGTTCGGCACCCGCGGGGCCGAAGGGAAAATCGCGTGCATAAAGTATGCGAGAGAAAACAACCTGCCCTACTTGGGACTGTGCTTCGGCTTTCAAATGGCCGTCATTGAGTTTGCCCGGAACGTTTGCGGGGTAAAAGGAGCAAACAGCACCGAGATAGAGCCGGGGTGCGGCGAGCCGGTAATCGACGTGCTGCCGGAGCAGAAAGAGATAGAAGGTCTGGGTGGAAACATGCGTCTGGGGGGGCAGGACGTAGAGTTGAAGCCTGAGACGCTGGCATGGCGACTGTTCGGCAAGGCTGCATCGGTCAGACTGCGCTTCCGACACCGCTATGAAGTGGACCCTCGTTATATCGAGATGTTAGAGGAGGCCGGAATGACGTTTTCCGGAAAAGCGCCGAGCCAGCCGATTATGCAGATTCTCGAGATTCCTTCGCATCCCTTCTTTATGGGGACCCAGGCGCATCCGTGCCTGACCTCGCGTCCCTTGAAGCCTCAGCCGATGTTTGTGGGCCTTGTCGCGGCGGCGATGCGGACACATTATCCCAAAGAAGAATTGCCGGATTGCGTGGAAGCGGTGCTGAGGGTTTGTGTCGGCGCCGGTTAGCGGCGGCGACAGCTTCGGACCGGCGGGGTGCGCGCCACTTTACTTGAGCTTTCACCGGCTGCGGATTACTTCGGCGTCCCCGCTTCCGCCTGGCGCCCGTCAATTTGTGCCTGGAGGTTTTGTACCTGCACCTTCAGGGCCTCATTTTCCTCGCGGAGTTTCTTGCTTTCGTCAACAAGAGGCCCGACAATATTGCTCATATAACTCTCGACGCCGTCCCTGGACAGTTCTTCCAGGGACTTCTGCTGCTGCAGACAACTGTCGAGACGCCTCTGTTGATTTCGTGTCTCTTTTTCGAGACGCGTCTTTTGCTGCTGCATTTCTCTGGTGTGCCGCTGCTCCTGTGCAGCGAGCTTTCTTTTCAGGTCCAGATTCTCCGCGGCCACCAGTTTGCCCATCCTCTCTGCATCCGATGGGTTGCTCACTTGGTCGCTCGACATCGTGCTTGTCCGGCTTTGCTCCTCCTGACAACCGGCGGTCAGGAGAGCAACAGCAAGCAAACCAACCACCATAACGAGTGTTTTTCGGGCCGTTCTTTTCATTTTCACTATCCTTTCAAACTCAGTCCATTTGCCAAAGCCCAATTAAAACCTGCTTTACTATATCAGGCACAGGTTCGCTGTCAAGAACACGGTCTAATCAAAAAGAACTTTAAGTTTCTCCCGGCGGGCGCCGTCGATTTGCCCCTGGTCAGTCCATACCGCCAGATCGAGGCTCTTTCTGCAATGACAGTCCTCGGCAACCAGCCGGTTGTCGCCCTGGAGAACCGCGTTGATCAGCTTGAGGCAGCTTTCGGTGGCGGCATGGAGATTGCCGATTATTTCCTTCAGCAGAGTTTGTTTGTTGATGCCCGGCTTGTGCGGCCGCCAGCAGTCGTAATCACTGGGCAGTGCAATCAACGCATAGCACATTTGCGCCTCTCTTGCAAGTTTGGCCTCGGGCATTGCGGTCATACCAATCAAGTCGCCGCCCCAGGTGCGGTGCATTAGCGATTCGGCGCGCGTGGAGAACTGGGGGCCCTCCATGCAGACATAGGCGCCTTTGGGATGCGTATTGACGTCGATGGTTTTGGCGGTATCCAGAAGCACGCTTCGGAGGCGTTCGCAAACCGGCTGGGCCATTTCGCAGTGCACGGCAGCGAATCCGCTGAAGAATGTGTTCGTCCTCTTGAATGTCTTGTCGATAAACTGGTCAACCACCACCAGATCGCCGGGGGCAATCTCCTCTCGAAGGGAGCCGACGGCCCCGCTGCTTACGATGGCGTGGACGCCGAGCTTCTTCAGGGCAAAGATGTTGGCGGCATAGGGAACCTCACTGGGGGAGAGCTTATGACCTTTGCCGTGACGATTCAGGAATGCGACCTGCTTTGTCCCCAACCTGCCGACAATGATACTCGTGCTCGGCCTGCCGAACGGCGTTTCGATGTCGTGGGACTGTGCGTCGGTAAGGTGCTCGGCCAGGGCGTCGCCCAAACCTGTTCCGCCGATTACACCGACAAGCTCATCTGCCACTTGAAAACCTCCGTGTTTAATACATTCTTACAAAACGATCTTTTCCTGTGCCGGGTCGAGGCGTGCGACTTTGCCCTGCCGAAAACCAAGCATGCCCATCTGCAGGGCAGTTTGCACGTGGTACGCCAGGTCCGCCGGGCTGAGTGTGTCCTGGCGACGGCCCCGGCAGCATGCGAGGAATTTCTGCCAGTAATCGACAAGGTTCTCGTCGTGCTCGATATCGAAACGCTGTGCTTTCTTTTCGGAGCCTAAGGCCGGGACAAAGACTATCTGCTTGTCTTCCACGGTGAGGCTGCCTTCCCAGCCGCGTACGACGGGGACGCGTTTTCCCGAACCGCGCTTTCCGGTGGCCTGATTATTATTTCCCTGCGTCCCCAGGACGGCCACCGTGATCTTCTCGGGATAATCGATGAGCATATTGAAAGTGTCCGGAACCTCACGCTCCTCGTAGCGAAACTTGCCCCCCGTCGCAACAACCATACTCGGCATGGTGACACCCAGAACATACACCACCGGTGTCAGGCTGTGCGGGAACAGGTCCGTGGAAGGACCGCCCGCGTAGTCCTCATACATACGCCAGCGAAAAAAGCGGCTTACATCAAACGGACGTTTCGGCGAATCACCGAGAAAGGCCTCCCAGTTGAGGTCGGGACCGGGCTTGGCATTCTCGTCATCAATGGGCATTCCTCTTTCGCCCCAGTCTCCGACGCGGAAGAAGCCGCATTCGGCGTGGATGGGCTGACCGATCAGGCCCTGTTGAACCAGTTTTTTCATCTGGCCCCAGGCCGAGTCGGCCATGCCCTGCGTTCCGAGCTGGAAAACCCGTCCGGTCTTTTTTACCTCGGCGGCAAGCTGTTTGGTCAGCTCGAACTGCCGCCAGTGCGTGACAGGTTTTTCGCAATAGACGTCCTTGCCCGCCCGGACGGCATCGATGGCGTGATAGCCGTGGTGATGGTCACAGGTGGCGATACAAACTATGTCTACATTGGGATCGGCCAGCATCTCACGATGGTCCATATATCGTTTGGCGTCGGGATTATAATTTTCCGCGGCTTTTTGCATCCGGGGGCGGTAGGCATCGCAGACCGCGACGATTTCAACCGCCTCATTCGCCTCTGTTTTCAGCCAGTGTACCGTCTGGAGGTGTGCGTTGCTGCGGCCGCCGCAGCCTATGTAGCCCACTCCCAGCCGCTCATTGGCGCCAACGACCTGACCAGCGGCGAATTGCGGGGATTTGTCGGCAATGGTGATGGCCGCCGCAGCCGCACCGGCCCGGTGAATAAACTGCCGACGAGTCAGAGCATCGCCTTGGTTTGACTCTTGTTTTCTGTCCTTGTTCATAATTCGTACGTCCTCTTTCTAAGGTGGATCTTTCCGAGTATTATTTTAGGTGTTTAAAGTATGCAATCAGGCCGCCGAGCTGATCGAGGGTCAGAAACAGCATTGAGAAAACTACAATAACGGCCATCGCGGGTTTTATCTCCTTCGCCTTGCCGGAGACCACCTTTATGAGAGTAAAGGAAATAAACCCGAATGCAAGGCCGGTGCTGATGCTGTAGCTCAGGGCAATCATTATCATAATTATAAAGGCGGGAAACGCCTCTTCGAGGTTCGTAAAATCTATTTTCTTGACCTCTTTCATCATAAAAAGTCCGACCATAATCAGGGCCGGGGCCGTCGCGTACGCGGGAACGATTTCGACAACGGGCACGAACAAGAGGGCCAGAAGGAAGAGGCCCCCCGTTACTATCGAGGTCAGGCCCGAACGCCCCCCCTGCTCGATGCCGGCGGCCGATTCGATGTATGAAGTGGTGGTAGACGTGCCCAGCAGGGCACCGAATACGGTTGCCAGAGCGTCGATTCCCATCAGCCTGTCGAGTCCTTGTATTCGGCCACGCTCATCCACCATTCCGGCCTGATGGCAGCAGGCGACCAGCGTTCCCACGCTGTCGAACATGTCCATAAATGTCAAAGTAAAGATAGTCCCGAAAAAGCTCCACTTCAAGGCGCCGAGAATATCCAGTCTGAAAGCGATGGCCTGTATATTGAGATGCACAGAGACGAAGTGCTGCGGCAGCTCGGTCTTGTCATCGAAGAAGACTGCCAGTATGGTTGCCGCCAGGATTCCGACCACAAGCCCGCCGCTAATCTTTCTCATCTCGAAAAATACCATCACCAACAATCCGAACAGGCCAATGAGCACTGTGGCGGTTATAGGTCCGGCGGTCACGAGAGTATGGGGGTCCCCGACCACCACTCCGAGCTTGACCAGCCCGATAAACGTGATAAACAGCCCGATGCCGACGGCAATCGCGCTGATAAGAGAAGTCGGTATTGCTTCCACCAGTCTTCTTCTAAGGCCCAGCACGGTCAACGCCAGGAACAACACTCCCGAAAGGAACACTACGCCCAGCGCGGTCGGCCAGTCCATTTTTTCCGAGGCGACCAGATAAGCGAAAAATGCGTTGAGCCCCATTCCGGGCGCCATGGCAATGGGTGCATTGGCGAATATTCCTGTCGCGATGGTGGCAGCGGCGGTGACTATGCAGGTAACGGCAATCAAGGCCTCTTTGTCCATCCCGGTGGCGCTGCTGAGGATCAGGGGATTGACAAAGATGATGTATGCCATCGTGAGAAACGTCGTAAGCCCGGCGACGACTTCGATTCTGACACTTGTGTGCTTGTCTGCAAGCTGGAAGAGTTTACCGACCATATTCAGTGCTCTTACTATTTACTGAAATACCGTCCAAAACGGCGTTATATTACAGGCTGACGTGCGGATTTGCAAGCCGGCAACTCCAATTTCGCCTGCTGAACAACGGGTGCACTTCATATTTGTAGGTAGGAAGGCAGGCTATCGGGCTTGTATGGTCGTGCATGTCTTTCGATGGGGGCTGGATTCCCGCTTTGGCGGGAATGACAACGGGGGGAGACAATTCGGGAAGAAACGGGGGCAATGATACGGGCAAAGAATCCACCTACAAACGCGAAGTGCACCCCTGAACAACAGGTTTAGAACATTCTGCTTGGATTTTACCCGGCGATATGGTAAAATATCGAAAAAGGGGAGTCTAAGAACCGGGGGCGCAATAGAGAGGCGTGTGGTGCAAAAACGTCTTATAATATTGTTGAGCTTGTACCTGATGTTCGGTCTTGCCGGAAGGGTCTCTGCGGGTTTCTCCGCAGACAGGGACCGAGCAGGGTTTTCAGGGCGGGCCAAATGTGCTTCCGACCAGATAGTTGTGAAGTTCCGCAAAGGCGTTTCCGAGGAGCGGATTGGTTCGATAAATGGGCGTCACGCAGCGTCCGTGCTCTATACCAGCCCATTCGCGGGCGTCAAAAGAATTAAGGTCCCTCACGGAAAGACCGCCGAACGGATGGTCGAGCTTTATGGTCGTGAGCCCGAGGTGGCATACGCCGAGCCGGACTACTATGCGTACGCCTTGTTCGTGCCCAATGACCCTCTTTATTCTTACCAATGGCATTTTAACGACCCTTTGGCGGGAATAAACATCGAACCCGTTTGGGACATCACCGCCGGCGACCCTAACGTGATCGTGGCGGTGCTGGATACGGGCGTGGCCTATGAAACCTACAAGAATTTTGAACAGGCCCCCGACTTAGCTGATACGAACTTCGTGCCGGGCCACGATTTTGTCAATAACGACCCCAACGCGAACGACGATGACGGTCACGGCACGCACGTCACAGGCACGCTTGCTCAGAGCACAGACAATTCCCTGGGTACGGCCGGCGCGGCTTTCAATTGCTCTATCATGCCGGTTAAGGTGCTCAGCAAGCGCGGGGTGGGCGATTATATAGACATTGCCGACGGCATCTACTTCGCCGCCAACAACGGTGCGGACATAATAAACATGAGCCTCGGCGGCGCGGGCGATTCGGTCACGTTAAGGAACGCCGTTGCTTATGCATACAATCAAGGGGTCACGATTATCTGCGCGGCGGGCAACGAGTACGAGCAGGGCAATCCCCCCTCCTATCCTGCCGCTTATGACGACTATTGCATAGCTGTCGGCGCCACGACGTTAGGCGGCGTGCGGGCATACTACTCCAACACCGGCAGCTACTTGGACCTGGCGGCGCCGGGAGGCGACATCTATGAAGACCTCAATGGAGACGGCTACGGCGACGGCGTGCTGCAGCAGACCTTCGGTCTCAATCCCAAGGACTGGGGCTATTGGTTCTACCAGGGCACGTCCATGGCTGCCCCGCACGTCAGCGGCGTGGCGGCCCTGCTGGTCTCGATGGGCGTAACGGGCCCCGACGCCGTGAGAGAAGCGCTGCAGAACACGGCAATAGACCTCGGCCCGGCAGGGTGGGACCAGCAGTACGGATGGGGACTGCTCGATGCCTACGCCGCACTGCATTACTACCATATCCCGGGAGACTTCGACTACAGCGGCTCGCTCGACTATGGCGACCTGGCAACGCTCGTCGGCTACTGGCTTGAGGATGAACCCTCGGTTGATATTGCCCCGCAAGGGGGAGACGGCATCATCAATCTTCTGGACTTCGCAGTATTCGCGCAGAACTGGAACTGACGACTCTGCGTGAGCGTCGCCGGTTCTGCCTGAATCGTCTTTTATTGCTTGCGAAGCAGAAGATTTCTCTCCAATAAAACAGGCAACTCGATTACTTTTCGGATAGAATGAATAAAAAACCCGTCGAGGCACGTCAAACAGGCAGAATCCGGGTTCTCTGACCTTTGCCGGGGCCGTGATTCTTGTGGAAGAGCGCGAGAAAGGGACCCGACAGGGCGATTTGGCCGTCTTTTTTGACCCGGGATGGGCTTAGAGTACAGGTTGGAGAGCGATTTTTGGGAATGAAAAAACGCCATATAATGCCATTATCGGTTCTACTTGTCCTTGTCGCAGGCAGCGCCGCCCGTGGGGAGTTCGTGGCGGATGGCGTCAGGCTCACGCCCCTGACAAATGATGGCAAGTCTGTTGCGCTATCGTGGTCCCGCCATGGAGACCTGATTGCAGTCGTCCGGCACGTGCACGACAGCCAGAGCCAATTACTTGTCATGAATTCCGACGGCAGCGGCGAGCAGGCCGTGAGCCCGGTAGGCCACCCGTTTTTTGCCGAGTGGTCGTGGACGGGGCGGAAACTTTCTTACGAGTTTTCCAACACCGGTGAAGATGAAAGTCAGGGCGGGGTTTACATTTACGACGTGGCAGGCAAGCGGTCCATTGCCGTCTCGGCGCCGTACGTTCAGGACGCTATTGACGAGGATGACGGCCCCTTCTGGTCGGCTGATGACCAGTACGTCGCCTACAAGGTTGAGCCCGGACCTTCTGGGACCAATCAGGTCTGGATTGCCGAGGCGGAATCGGGCAAGACGTGGCGGCTGCTGCCCGACCGGGGCGATTTGAAAGAGCAGCGATGGAGCCCCTCGGCGCCGGCAAGACTTTGCCTGCTGATTCAGGCGAGCGGCGCCTCAGATGCGGCGACTGTGAACCCTGACGGCAGGAATCTCTGCCTGCTTACCAATATCGGCGCCCAGGACGTTGAAATAGACGAGCCGCGGTGGAGCCCGACGGGCGAATGGGTGGCGTTCACCAGCGATATCGACATGACGCAGGCCGAACGCGAGCGCGACCGGGAGGATTGCTGGATCGCCCGGACGGACGGCTCCGAGGCCCGCAACCTTACCAATGCCACCTCCGCAGCCACCGAGGAGCAGCTCGAACTGGATGAGCCTTTCTGGTCCTGGGACGGGCGATGGATTCTTATCGAGGGCAAGAGGTTCGACAATCAGGGCAACGATATCGCCACGTACTACCTGGTGGACCCGATAAACGGCGGATACGAGGCGATCATGACCAGCCATCCTCAGGCCGGCGGAGAATATGATGATTTCGAAACAGCGAAGTGGTCCTACGACAGCACGAAAATAGCTTTTGTGAGCCAGCGCTCCGTCGTCAAAAACTGGGGGCCGGATGCGGAGTTCGAAAGGGACAGGCGCGTGCTGAGCATCTACGATATTCGCAACAGAAAGGCCGAGGACATACTCATTCTCGATGAAGAGCTCGACAGAAAGAAGATAGTCGCTGATTCGGACAGGGAAGATCTCGGCGATATATCCTGGTCGCCGGATAATCGTTCCATCCTTGTCACCATAGCGGGCATAGTGAGCGACGAGGACGAAATCCTTAAACCTGACGTGTACCGGCTGGACCTGCCGGAGCGACTTATCGACGAGTCTGCCTCGCAGCACATCGGTCCTCCGATGGGCCGGGAAGGCAAATCGGTTCAGCCTGCATCGGCTCCGAAACAAACAGCCGTCCAAGAAGCACCGGCGCAGGCGCCGGTGGAGCAGAGCGGCCAGGTCACACAAACCGTAAAGCCTTTACACATGACTATTCAGGAGGCGGTAGATTCTCTCTCGCCCGGCTATGGCCAGTACTTCACACTGAATCCGTCGCGAAATCTGCTGCTGTTCAAAGGCCCGCCCGAAGTGTTGGCTGCGCTGCGAAGCGACTTGAAACTGATCGATACTCCGGCGCCGCATATCCTGGTGGACCTTCTGGCGGTGGAGCTTTCCGATGAGGCAAATCGAATGCTCGGTCTGGACTGGACGTACGCGGAAGGGCATTTCGGCTTCTTTCAGCCGGAAGGCAAGGCCATCCAAACCTTCCCCCACGTCGGGACCGATGAGGACTATCGGGTCGGTTTCCCCAGCGGTGCGATGGACAGCCTTGCCACACTGCCGGGGACGGGACAGTCGTTTTATCAGGGTGTCGGCACCTTGCCGCGAGAATTCTTCATACGCCTCAATACCCTTGTCAAAGACGGGCAGGGCACGATTCTGGCAAACCCGCGAACCGTGGCCATGAGCGGCAAGGAGTCGCTGATTCAGATCCGCAAAACGCTCAACTACTTTTTCAACGAAGGCTTCGATGTATCGGGCCGGCCGATAGTCAAAAAGAGCGACATTTCCGCCGACACGGAAGGACGAATCGTGCCGACGCTTTTGGACGACGGCAAAATCCATCTTATGGTTGATGTCAAGGTCGGCAGCTTCACATTCACGCAGGACGCGGGACTGCCGGAGCTGACCACGCGACAATCCACCACGGAGGTGATGGTCCAGGAAGGACAGACCCTTGTTCTCGGCGGGCTGCGTCAGCAGGAGATGAGCAGCAGCACGACAAAAGTGCCTATCCTCGGCGACCTTCCCCTTATCAGCCCGCTGTTCAAGCGTCAGGAAAAGGCGGTCCGCAATACGGTGCTGACCATTTTTATCACGCCGCAGGTGATGAGCCCGGACAATCCCGTCCCCGACTGGCCGAAGGTCAATCCCGAAGACCACAAGCTCGTCCCGATTATGGAAAACGACGTCAGCCTCGGTGAAAGACCAAATCCGAAGAGGCCGACCGGCGCTAACAAGTAAGACAGTGACTCGGCTTCGCGGGCGAGAATCCGTCCCCGAGAACATCTCTTTGCGCAATTCAATGCTAAGAATCCGCCTGCCAATCCTGTATAATCGCCCTTATGAGTTTGTCCGAAGAGATAAAGAAGGAGGCCCTCGAACTGGGCTTTGACCTTGTGGGCATAACGGATGCCTCGCCAATCGAGGCTCGGCAGGTCGAATTGTTGCGCGGCTGGCTCGAGGCGGGCTATGCCGGCCGGATGAGCTATATGCAGAGGAATTTCGAAAAGCGGATTTGTCCCGCCAACCTTTTGGAGGGCGCAAGGTCGGTGATATGTCTGGGCCTCAACTATAAACCGCCCGTGACACATAAGCGCACAGATGTCACCACCCCCATCGGCAGAATCGCCGGTTACGCGCAATACGAAAACTACCATACATTCATCAGCAGGCACGCACATAAACTGGTCGAGTTTGTCAAGTCTCTTGTCACCGGTGACATCGGGTTCAGGGTTTGCGTTGACTCCCCTCCGGTGGCCGAGCGCGCGCTGGCGCAGCGGGCGCACCTGGGCTTTATAGGCAGAAACCATACGCTTATCAATCCCGAATTCGGGCCGCAGATATTCCTGGGCGAAATAATAATCGACGTGGAGCTTCAAGCTGATGAGGCAGGCAACGGCAACTGCGCGAGTTGCAATAAGTGCGTGCAGGCCTGCCCGACGGGGGCGCTGCGCACCGACGGCCAATTTGACGCCCGCAGGTGCATCAGCTATCTGACGATTGAGCACAAAGGCGAAATGCCCGCCGACCTGGCCGTCAGGATAGGCGACCGGCTGTTCGGCTGTGACGAATGCATCCTGGCCTGTCCCTATCAAGAGCGGGCGCCGGCGTGGAGCAACAATAACTTTCGGTTCTATGAGGATAGGGCCGAACTGAGCCTGACCGAGGTCCTGAATCTGGACGAAGAGAGCTTCGACGCGAAATTCGCCGATTCGGTGATCAAACGCCCGGGCCTCGAAACACTCAAAAGAAACGCCCGCATCTGCCTTGCCAACACAGCCTGAATTGAGCGTTGAGTGCCGGAGCAGGGATTGCTGTACGGACTATTGGCGGGTCAACTTCGATTCTGTGGGTCGGAACCTGCGGCGAAGCCGCAGTAAGTGTTTGGCGTAAGGTTTTAGTTTTCATACTATACATCCCGTAATATAGATAGCCACGTGAGGCCATAGGTACTACGGACAAGCTCATCCTTGTGCTCGTAGTCCTTTCGGTTAATCAAAAAGACTATGAGCATGGCAGGCGGCGAGGTTCTATTGGTTAAGGTTGTTGGGTGGCCATCGGTACGGGTGACCATACGGGAAGCAAATCGCTGGCCGTATCGGTTAGTTGCTTTTTCTTACTTCCATCGGCATTCATGACACAAATATAGAATCTGTCGTCCCTAACCGAAAGAAAAGGTATTCTTAGCGAAGGTCTGACTGAGAGAAAGGCAATCTTCTTCCCATCGGGCGACCATCGAGGATCTGTATCCAAAGCAGAGCTATTTGTGAGGTTTTTCTGTCCACTGCCATCAGCATTCATAACACAGATTTGACTGTTTCCATCTCTATATGATACAAAGGCGACCTTCGTGCTGTCAGGAGACCAGTGAGGGTCTGAGTCTACAGCAGGATTATTTGTGAGGTTTTTCTGTTCGCTACCGTCCGCATTCATAACATAGATTTCAGAATTTCTATCTCTATCTGATTGAAAAACAATCTTCTTACCGTCAGGAGACCACGCCGCACCAAAGTCCACAGCCGGATTATTGGTGAGGTTTCTCTGCTCGCTCCCATCGGCATTCATAACATAAATTTCAGAATCTCCGCCTCTATCTGATTGAAAAACAATTTTCTTGCCGTCAGGAGACCAACGGGCTTCTCTGTCCGAAGCGGGGTTGTTCGTGAGATTTCTCTGTCCACTACCATCGGCATTCATAACATAGATTTCATGATTTCCATCTCTATGTGAATAAAAAACAATCTTCTTACCATCAGGAGACCAGCGGGCACCGTAGTCCGTATTATTCGTGAGGTTCTTCTGCCCGCTCCCATCGCCATTCATTACACATATCCCATAACTTCCCTGTCTATCTGACGCAAAAGCTATCTTGGCGCCATCAGGCGACCATTGAGCATCTTCATCCGAAGCAGGGTCATTTGTCAGGTTCTTTTGGTCACTGCCATCGGCATTCATAACATAGATTTCACGATTTCCATCTCTACCTGATGTAAAGGCTATCTTATATTGTTTATTTGACTTGACCTGTGCCTCCTGCTTCTTACAGCCATAGCCGATTAGGACTGATACAACTACCAATACAACCAGCTCTGCGTGCCTCATTTGTTCCCCTTATCGCCCTCAAACAGCCTTCGAACTGTTATCAAAGTCTACCACTTGCTCGACACAACTGCAAGAAGGCCCCTTTTCTGGATGGGGGCAAATGCTGTGTGGTAGATAACCGCATGGGCTGAAGCCCATCGTACGAAGAGCTGGGCACGATTCGCGTGGACCTGAAGGTCCACCGTACATTTTGGATTCCGCATCCAGCGATCAGGTCGAGGAGGCAAGAGACCCCGAAATAAATTTCGTGGGTAAGTATGGAATTCATGCGCCGCCGTGTCGGCGACGGCTAAACCCGCCTTCGGCGGACAGGCACGTGTTAAGAAGCGAATATCGAATCCGCCTACGGCGGACAAGTCCGCCAAACGACGAGGCGGACAAGTAATGAAGAAGGAATGCCCAATTTGGAAAACGAGATCCTTCGCTGCGCTCAGGATGACAGAGGTTGTGGATCCTGCTTTCGGAGGAATGACAAGGGAAAAGAGATTGCTTCGCGTTGCTCGCAATGACAGATTCCATAGATTTCTCGACTGCGCTCGAAATGACGGAATGAATATCGAATCCGCCTACGGCGGACAAGTCCGCCAAAGGACGAGGCGGGCAAGTCCGCCAAACGACGAGGCGGACAAGTAATGAAGAAGGAATGCCCAATTTGGAAGACGAGATCCTTCGCTGCGCTCAGGATGACAGAGGTTGTGGATCCTGCTTTCGGAGGAATGACAAGGGAAAAGAGATTGCTTCGCGTTGCTCGCAATGACAGATTCCATAGATTTCTCGACTGCGCTCGAAATGACGGAATGAATATCGAATGCGCCTACGGCGGGCAAGTCCGCCAAAGGACGAGGCGGGCAAGTAATGAAGAAGGAATGCCCAATTTGGAAGACGAGATCCTTCGCTGCGCTCAGGATGACAGAGGTTGTGGATTCCTGCTTTCGGAGGAATGTAGGGCGCAGATTGCCGCGTCGCGTGCAAGGCACGCTCCTCGCAATGACCTTTCTTTCGGGTTAGTTCAGTGCGGTATTATTGGTTTGGTTTGTAGTTTGAGATGACGAGCTTGATTTTTCCGCTGGGAGCGGGGGCGATTTGGTCCACTTTTTCCATTTGGATTGGCATTGCCGGGCCGAGCAGGTCTTCGAATCGCGTTCTTAACAAGGTCTCCATCTCTATGACTTGTCGGTCGGCGTGGTTTTCGGGGACGTAGATGATGGTGAGCGAGCCGTCGGCCTGCTGGACAAGCTGAAACTGGCGGACCTGCGGATGATTCATCAGGCCCTTTAACCGGTTCCACGGGACGGTTCTGCCGTCGGGCAAAGAGATGTCCTCTCCGGTTCTGCCGACGATTTCTGCAATCATCGGCAGGCTGCATCCGCAGGGACACGGCTCGGCGCTGAGGCGGGCGAGGTCGCCGTTCTTGTAGCGGATAATGGGCATTGCGTAACGGTTCAGGTTGGTTATCACGACTTGGCCTATTTCGCCCGGTTCGACGGGTTTGTCATCGCGGACGATTTCGACGATGACGTTGTCGGCGTTTATGTGGTAGCCGCGGGCGCATCGGCACTGCCAGGCGACGTCGCCGGCCTCGTTGCAGGCATAGATATCGGCGACCATCGCCTTGAACGTGCATTCGAGCAGCTCTCGAACCTCCGGCTCGAGAACCTCGCCTGTGGTGAGGATTACGCTCGGCTGAAAAGGGGGAAAGACGCCGTCGCGGATTTTGTATGCGAGCGCCCTTATGGCGGGCGTGATGCCTATCAGCACGGGCTTTTTGAGTTTTTGCAAAAGCTGCGTGCCGTATTCGATATTGTCAGCAAGGCCGTTGTACGGATTGATGTAGTATGTTTTGTGGATGCCCTGCAGGAACGTCCAGTGGGGCTGCTTGTTCGGCTCATCCTCATTCTTGAGCGGCGTTAGAATCGGCTTGCCGCAGAGGCCGACGCCCAATGCGCGACGGTATCGGATGACCGCGGCGGAATTGAAGATGCGCGAGCGCCTGTCGGAAAGAAGGCAGACAGGAACGCCGGTGCTGCCGGAAGTTCGGCTGGTTCGGCACGCCGGCAATTCGCGCGGCAGAAAATCCCAGAAGCGGCTGCGCAGCTCATCTCTTGTTAGAAATGGAAGCCGGGCCAGGTCTGCGGCGTTTCGCACCTGGCCGGGTGCAATGCCCGCTTTCGAAAATGTTTCCCGGTAATACTTTATGTTATCGAAACAGTAATCGATGAGGCGCTGGAGTTTTGCGTTTCGAATCCCTGCAATCTTCTCGGCGTTGAATTGTCGTGCGATGGCGCGTGCTGCGTGCCAATACGTTCGAATCGTAAGCGCAATTTTGTCGGGCAATCCATTCATACCAACTGTCGCTCGCAGATTTTCTCCAGCCACTTTGTCGAGATATCAAGTATTTGTTCCTTCCATTTATAATGGAAGAAGCTGTGATTCGCGCGGTCAATGAAATGACATTCGCAGGGGATGGCATTCTGCCGGCACTTGAGGGGGTAATACCGGCTTGATTCCTCCGCGTTGGAGTCGAGTTGACCATAGATAAAAAGCACCGGGCACCTTGACGCAAAAGCGGTATCATTCACCGGCTGATATCGCCGGCGCAGTTTGGCCGCGGTGGCCAGCGTCTGCCAAATCTGACGGGGATGGGCCTTTCCGCTGAGGAGTTTCCAAAGATGGCCTGGGTCTTTGAGTTTATAAAGGTATTCCTTTAGTCGAGCCTTCAGCGATTTGACGGCGGCTCTGCTGCCGGATACAGGCGTCGACAATAGAATCATTCCCTGGAGCGGCAATTCATATTCCGCCATCACCGAATAACATACCCGCGCACCTCTGCTGATGCCAAGAAGAATCACGCCGTCCAGATTTGCCCTGGCCATGAAGAATCGGCTTGCCTCCACGACGTCGCGCACCTCAGCGGTTATGCTGTCGCGCTCGACGGCGCCGGTACTGTCGCCGCTGCCGGTCAGGTCGAACCTGAAAGTGGGATACCTCATAAGGTTGTACCGGTTTGCCAGCTCGACAAACATTCGGTGGGGCCCGAGGCGGTTGCCGTCGAGGGCATGAACGAATACAATGCCGCAGGACCTGCTTTCGCCGTCCGGCATCGCGCACGAGTAGGTAAGCTCATTATCGCCGCTTTTGAAACAGCCGACCTCAGTCACTGCACCACCTCAATATCTTCGTCGTCAGTTTGCTGTAATCCGTGCTCGGAATACGCTCCCAGAACACGGGCAGTTTGATATTCTCAACCGACAGCTTCTTCGCCGAACGTTGCAGCACGTCGGCCAGGCGGGCAATCTCCGGACCGACCTTCTTCCCGTTCGATACCTGCGCGATGAAGACGCGATTGTTCGGCGGGCGGTCCTGGGCCTCTTTGACCAGATTGAACTTCCGAATCTCTTCGAGGAATTTCCAGCTGGTCTTGTATCCTTCTATGTTTTCGTAGCCTTCTTCCCGCAGCGCGTCCGATGACTCGCCCGTCAACACGTTCTTTATATGCTGCTTGCGTCGAAGATAATCGACATACCGGGCGCCGTCAACAACAGGTTCCAGCAGAACCAGAGTTTGCACACCTTTGCCGCCGCGGGTGCAATAGTCAAAGGCGAGGCTTGCCCCGAAGCGCAGCCCAATCAGACACACTTGTTCGGCGCCGATGTGTTGCGCGATGTCTGCGCGCAGAGAATCGAGAGATATATCGCAAAAGTCACCGGTCGCCTCACCGGCGCCGCGGTAATCGAACCTCTCCAGAGACCGCCCGGCCGCTTCGAACGCATTTTTCAACTGATAAGAAAAGCGATGTGCACATTTTCTCTCGTCAAACAGGGGATGGCAGTATACATATCTCATAGCGGTTATCCTGGTGAATATCAATGCAGAGTATCAGCCACTTTCCTCAACGAATTTCGGTCTATCTTGGACGCCTCCAGCTTCGGCAATTGCTCAAGAAACCTTACAAACCGAGGCACTTTGTGGCTGCTCAACCTGACCTTGCAGAACTTCTTGATGTCGGCGTCCGTCGGGTATTGTTCGCCGTCCTTCTTGACTATAAAAGCGCAGGGGACCTCCTGGAGCAATCTGTCGGTTTTTGCCACGACCGCCACCTCTCTGATCGCCGGGTGCTCGATGAGACACTCTTCTATCTCGAATGGGCAGACATTCTCACCTCCGGTCACGATAGTATCCTTTATCCTGCCGAGGATGAACAGATTGCGGTGCTCATCAAGTTTTCCGATGTCCCCTGTTTTGAGCCAGCCGTCGACAACGGTCTGGGCGGTCAGGTCGGGTTGTTTGTAATAACCTTTCATAACGCCCGAGCTGTTAACAAGTATCTCTCCCGGACAATTTGCCGGCAGATCATATTCACTCTCATCCGCAATGCGCACCGACACCCCCGGCATGGGTCTGCCCACGCTATCGACGGGGTAGTGCTGCGGAAAGGGCGCCGCAATAGAAATCCTCGACCCCGCCTCGCTCATACCGTAAGTGTTTATAAATCTTGTGGCGGGGTATCGCCTGGTGAGCATTTCGTACGTCGATCTGGGCGTTTTGGCGCCGGACAGTGTTATGTATTTGAGACTCGCAAGATCAAACTCCTGCGGCTCAGGATATTCCGCCAGCAGAATCGCCATAGAGGGCACGAACGCCGAGGCGGTGACCGCCTCACGGTGCACACTCTTTAGAAAATCTCTTATGAAAAAAGGCCTGCCGGTAAGCACGAAAGTGTCGCCGCGGCTTATGTGAGTGAGTATCTGGGCGCAGATGCAGTATATATGGTGCAGCGACAAGCCGCAGTAAACAACTTGACGGCCTTCAAATCCCATCAGCAGCCTGTAGACGGCCATATTCGAGAGCAGGTTGTCGTCGGTGAGCATCACAATCTTGGGCACGCCCGTCGTTCCGGAGGTGGGGACCATCAACGCAACGTCGCTGTTATGTTCGTCGGCCCTGACAGGCTGCCCTTTCGTCGCATCAGCCATCAGCTTTCCGGCAGCATCGTATCGAATGTTCAGCAGGGTAACCGACAGACTGTCGCCCATGGCGATTGACAAACGTTTACCGCAGCGCTCGCCTGTAATTACGATTGAAACGTCCGCCCGCTCAATGAGCCTGACCACCTCGTAAGGCGTCATGCGCGTCGAAAGCGGCAGAATAGTCCCCTCGGCCGCGGAAATGGCGAAAAAACTCACCAGGTATTCGGCACAGTTATCGAGAACCACTGCAACTTTTGTCCCGCGTGAACACCCCGCCGAGCGGAGCTGTTCTGACAATTGCTCTACATCTGCGAGCATCTGCCCATAAGAAATCTCTGCCGACGTGCTTTTTACACCAATCGTCCGTGGGCGATTTGCTGCACTGATTCTCAACAGATCAATTATTCTCATATATCTTCTTCTGCACAAGACTCACAAAATTGCCCATCATTGCAAAAGTATCCGAGTCAAGCTCCCGGTCACTGATCGAGATGCCGAACGTTTTTTCCGCGCCGATAACGACCTGCAGTATGCCGATTGAGTCGAGGCCGAGTTCGGCTATCATGTTCGTCCGTTCGGTGATGTCATCAAGTAAATCGGCGTCGGAAACCCACGGCTCCAGAATCTCACGTAACCGCGTGATGATCTGGGGTCGTCCGGTTTTCTTTGCTTCGTCAGTTTCCATTGCCTGCTGTCCGGTCATACCTGTGTATCTGCCCGCACAAAAACAAGAATTCCTTTTTTACTTAGGGTTATCAGTAATGGCACGCACGTGGACGTCGTCAAAGTAAGCCGTAATTTGACCTTCCAGCCGGAGCCCAATGCCGCCCGTGACCTCGTGCTCTAATGGTGTTTCTCTGACTTCGGCGCTGTCAACCCTCACGGTTATCTTCTTTTCGTTCAAGCCGATCTCTATCTGATGCCACGCGTCGGGCTCCCACGGCGCATCAAAACTTGCGAGTTCCGCAGTCTGTCCTCCCGTCCTGCTGCCGATTGCCATCTTAACCGTCCCGCTCTGGCTGGTCGGATGCCATCTTAGCTGATGGTACTGATTCGGGTCCTTCACGCCGAAGCATATACCCACTGAGCCGTCCGCGTCCTCCGCGGCCCCGGACTTGACGGCGACATTCAGCGAATAGCCGGACCAGTTGTCTGCCTTGTAGAAAACAAATGACTCGTCTTCGGAAGCGCCCAGCAGGGCATTCTCGATGTAACACATCTTCCTGGTTGGGTCCATCACCGTCCACTGGCCGCTGACCACTTTCCAGTCGGCAAAGTTTCCGTGGTCACACCCGTCAAAACCATCGTAGAAGATGTCCGAAAACACCGGCCCGCAATCATCCGGCGTCGATAAAGGCGAACTGGTAAAGAGCACTTTCTGAAGAGAAATATGGTCGCTGTGATTGGATAGCACAAGTGTGTGCGTCCCTTTCAGCAGTTCCACGTCAAAGCCCCTGACCCAGTGCCACTGCTTATATACCGGGTCGTTGCCCAGAACGGCCCTGTCCTGGTCGTCAATCTGTGCAAAGATGGCGTTGGCACAGACATCAAACCACAGACAGTATGCCCAGATATGATACCTGCCGCTCTGTGGAACATAGAACCTGTAGCTTGCCTGGCCTCCTGCTTCACCGCACCAGCCCCGGCCCACCTTGGGTGGAATCCGCAGGCCTTTTTCTCCGTTGTCGCCCACCACGGAGACTTCGCACGGCCAGACGAGGGATACCGGCCTGGCCGTATCGACACTCACATTACATTCATTACCGGTTTGCGTATTGACGACCGAGTAGGCATAGATGCATGCACAAACAAACAACAGCAGGATTCCAAGATACTTACGCATCGAACTGCTCCCCGTACAACTGCTGCGTCCTTGCTATCAACGCAAGTACCAAAACGAAAGCGATTAGAATACCATTGTAATGCACCGATGAGAACAGATTTGCCACAACCGCGCCGGCTAATCCTGCAAGATTGGCCGCGGCAAACCGGTGACGTGTCACGTCCGATTTCCGTCGTGCCGTAACAACCGCAGCAAAGGCCTGTTTGCCGTAGTTAAAGACGACCCAACAAAAGCACACCAGACCGAGGATGCCCGTCTCCGCGGCCGTCGCCAGGTAGCCGTTCTGATCGAATGCCTCGAGGGTATTCAGCTTCGGCAGCCGGTAATAGAAGCTGCTTCGATATGCGTTTATGCAGCCCGCGCCGGTTCCGGTGACGGTGCGCTCCTGCAAGAGGTTAATTTCCGCCTGCCACTCGATATAGCGCTGCCTCAGATTGGAAGCGTCCTGCTCGGCGAGCCTGATGTCGTTCTTGAGAGTTGCCACCGCCGGATTCGAGCTTAGCAGGAAAAGCGCGCCTATGCCGCAGACGACAGACCCAATAATACTGAGCCTGACAGGCAGGCGGGGCAAGAGAACCACCGATAGGGCCAGCCCTGCGACGATTGCAGCAACGGCCCCCAGCGAGCCCGAGGACAATATTGCACCGGCCGCCAATACGCCGCCGAGCAATTTGGGCCAGCTTCTTGAGTCCGTCAGAAGGTACACCCCACACATCGGCACAAGTATGCCTATATATGTTCCGTACTTGTACGCGCTGCCATGAAACGCGAAGCTGTCGGAACCGAACCCAAACCGCGCCGCCAGACAATAGAAGACGCTTATCCCCGCCGCCGCGGCCGCCAAGATATAGGAGATTTTCAGTGTTTTTTCGCTGGAGATAGCGAAAGTGAGCAGGATATAGCCTCCGACCAGCATCAAAGCCAGCTTTATCGTGAAATTAGCCGCCCGACCAAAGTCCGGCGCAAACGCCACCGAGAGCACGTTTATTGCCACATAGGCCAGAACGCTCACATGGGGCAAGAGCCCAGCCGCCTTCTGGCGGGCGTCCTTGCGCAGCAGCCAAAAACCGCAAATGGGCAGCCAAATTAGCACTGCCAGGTTGGATGGGCAAAGCATCTGCCAAGTGCGGCTGTTTTCGAGAGGCCAAAAATGGAACGCCGACGAGACTATCGCCACTGCCGCCAATACCATGGCCAAGGCCCCCATCCGGCTGCTCCCAGCATCTTTTCCAGCCAAATCCATATCTTTTCCTGCGTTATTTGCCTGCCCGGGCACACCTATCGCCCGGCGTCAGGCCCCCTTGCGCACACTTAGAGCCTATCCGAATTACCCCTGTAAACCAGAGAGTCGTTGTCATTCTGAGCGCAGCGAAGAATCTCAAGCCCACAGATGGGCTCTTTTCCCGTTTGCCGGCCAGATGTTTCGCTTCGCTCAACATGACAATTGCATATAGGTTATCAGGATAGGCTCTTAATCTTCATATACATGGCGATTCAGACTTACCTTTTGTTGATAATAAAAATCGTCCGGCATCCCTAACTGCCTTTTTTTGCATTTTTTCAGGCATCATGAAGACTTTTACGAGGTCTTGATGGGTGCGGCGGCCGCACAGGCGCTTCAAAAAAGCCCTCTTATTTACACTGAAAAGCCGATTCGCCTGAACGAGATTTACTTTACTTGGCTACCCTCCCGAAAGAATCATCGCGCAATAGAAGAGCACAAGGACGAGCCCCACCGCCTGTCTGAAACGCAGGCTGCCCAGCTTGTCCCACACAAATATAAATAGAAGCACGTACAGGCAAAGACCGCCCAGGACGCTCAAATCCCGCTCGTAGCCGTAGCCGTAGAATCTATTTAGCAGCACCGCAAGCACGGCTATATGAAGAATGATGATTCCCAGCACAAGGGCCCAGCCCCACAAGATATCGCTCTTGCCGTCTGTGATCGCTGTCCTGTTTGAGTTTAGCCTGCCCGGCAGATAGCCGGCTGCGCACAGTAACACAACAACCGCCGTATAAGATACGCTGACGCCGTCGGACACCAAAGGAATGTGAATATAGTGGGAAGCTGATTCGTTGACGACAACCGCAAACAGATAAAACGCAGCAATTCTCTGGAGCAAGACTGCGGCCTGCGACTTGAAGGGCGCCAGTATCAGAAGCGCTGCCAGCACCAGCAGCGCCGGCCTTTCCACCGAGATTGGCGCCTTTGAAAAAAGGCAAAGCAGGCAGGCAGCGATCACACCCGCGAGCGAAAAACAAAATCCGACAGTCGTTGTGACTTCTGCTACCGCTGCTTTCCGGCACTTTGCCGCAATCTCGTTGCTCATTTCGCCTCTCCATACAAAGCGCCGACCGCCGCCCTTCTGAACCTGAGCAGGGACCATACGGCCTTGAATTCATCGAATCTCAATACATGTGAAAGCACAACGAATGTCACCAGGGCCCCGGCCGCCGGCAGCATCAAATCGTAAGCCGCGGTATATATAAACGAATCGGGATTATCGATCGCCAGCAGCAGCTTCAATACCACCCATACCGCGGCGCTGCTGGCCGCGAGCTTCGCCGAAAAACCGATCAGTCTCAGGTCGAAGATTCCCACCCGCCTGTGAAGCACCGCCCCCAGTATCACGATTTTTATTGTCTTGGAAATCACGAACGCACCGGCAATTCCCAGCGCTTCGAAACGCCTGAGCAGCAGTATCGCCAGGCCGATATCAAGGAACACGCACAGGATGCCATACTTGACCGGCGTTTTTGTATCGGAAAGAGCAAAAAAGGTATGGACGAAAAGGGGTTCGAGAAACAGGGTGACCAGTCCGAAGGCATAAACCGCGAACGCCCGCGATGTCCCGAGGGTCGATGCTGAATTGAACTGGCCCCGCTGAAAAAGGGAGCTGACTATCGGCTCTCGCAGGCCTATCAACACGCACGCCGCGGGCACGCTCAGATAGACAAGGATTCTGAAGGCCTTTCCGGCGAGCAGCCGAAATTTCTCGTGCTCTTTGGCCGAGGCCAGATGGGATAACTCAGAATAAACTACAGTAACCAGTGCGACGGGTACAATCAGCAAAATCGCGTCGATAACCTTTTTCGAATAGCCCAGATACGACAACTGTCCCCTCGGCAGCGTCGAGGCCAGCACCGTGTCCACCCATCCGCTTATGTGCGAAAATACAACGCCGAGCGCCAGAGGCCCCATCAGCGTCAGCATCTTTGCGAAGTGCCTGCTCTTATCGGCTGTGCCGGCCGGTTTGAAAAGCATCCGCCGCTCCGGAATGAAATAGAGCTGAGCCAAAAGGCAGGATAGCGCCCCAATGCCCAAAACCACCGCCACGGCCCGGATTCCAAGTGATGGCACAAGCGCCAAAAGCCCCGCCACGACGAAGACCTTCAGGCCCGCCTCCGTCAGCGCCGCCGTCATGAATCGCCTGCGAGCGTTAAGCGTGGTGTATGTCACCATCGTCAGGCCCAGAAAAAGCGCCGCCGGCGCCAGAAGCCTGAGCAGGCCGGAGGTTGTCTCTCGCAGCGACTGCGAAAACCCGGGCACAAGTATCCTCGCCACCGCACCGGGAAACACCGTCAACATCGCCGCGACCACGACCAGGAACATCGTCGCCGACAAAAACACTTTTCGGAACAGACTTGCCGATGCCGGCGGTGACTCTGACATGCTCGCCGCAAATACCGGCAGCAGCGAGGGATAGACCAGCTCCTTGACGATAAATACAACGGAGAGCACCATGCCCACAGCGGCGAAATACACGTCGGTCGTCTCGCCGGCGCCGAAAAAGTAGGCAACAACCATCTTCTCGGCAAAACCGAAAACCTTTGCAAGAACCGCGATGGCCGAAAGACCGAACACAATCCTGCCCAGCCGCCCGGCGCCCGGGTAACCAAGTTTGCCGGCCACTTTATTTTGCGTCTTCAGGTCCATCTGACTCTCCGTTGCGCATACAATCTCTGTAGGCCCTGCTCAACTGTGATACCTGTTTTTCCAGCGAGTGGTGCTCGCGGAAATAGGCATACGCGTTTGCAGCATATTCAGCACGTTTTTGTTTATCGGCCAACAGTTCGTCGATGGCGGCAGCAATCGCGGCCGGCGACGGCTCCACGAGCAGCCCTGTCCTGCCATTCGATATGAGCTCTCTATTACCGGGCACGGACGTCGCCACCACCGGACACTTTGCCCGCATGGCCTCCAGCAGCAGGTACGGCAGGGCCTCCGCATCCGAACAAAGTACCACCAGGTCCGACACAGCATACAGGCGATCCATATTCGACACATGCCCCAACAGTCGCACCTTGCCGGTGAGCCCGTTTTGGGATATGAACTTCTCGGCCGATTGCCTCAGCTCTCCGTCGCCGGCCAGCAGAAACACCGTGTTGGATGCATGCGAGGCCTTTGCCGCCTCGAGAAATCTAAAAATCCCTTTGTAGTCCACCAGCCGACATGCCGTTGTCACAACACTTGCATCCTTTTCGATTCCAAGCCGGTCCTTGTCGCTCAGGCCTTTCGCCGAATAATCATCTGGCCCCAAAGATTGGCCGTTCGAAAGACCGTTGCTTATCAGGACGACCCCGTCGGAAGGGACAATACGAAAACCCACAGCAGTATCCGCTTCCGATAGTGACACCGCCGCCAATTTGGTCGTAAGCTTTCCGAGCATTCTTTCCAGAAGAAGATAAAGTGACTTCTTCAGCCGGCCACTGCAGCGCAGGAAGGCGAAGCAGTGTGGGCTGTGAACTATTACACGCCGGCGAGTCAGAAACGCCGCCACACGCCCCAGCGCCCCCGCCTTGGAACAATGCGTGTGGACAATATCGGGTTTGACTCGAAGCAGCAGACACAAAATGATTATGAACGAGCGTATGTCCCTCAGCGGACGAATCTCTCTGCCCATCGGTATGATGCGGACATTCACCCCGCTTGCCTGCAGCTCGGATATACGCGCAACGGAATCCGGACAACTGCGGTTCAGCGAGCAGACCAGGGTGACATCAAAACCATTCTTGACCAGTGCCGGGAGCACGTTACAAAAGTACGTCCGCGTACCTCCCACAAAACCCTCGACAATGTGAACAATCCTGGTTGGGCCCCGATTCATCTTTTCATCGGCGTGAAAAAGTTCCGCCAGTTGTCGTGCGTTTTTCGCAGAGTCGAAATACTCTTTCATCGCTTCGAGGGCGTTCTGCGAAAGCCCCCCGCGCAATTTCCCGTCGCCAAGCAATTCCACGATTGCCGATGCCAGCCCGTGAATATCCCCCGGTTGTGTAAGTAAACCCGTGTGGCGATGTTTTACGGCCTCACTCATGCCTCCGACGTTGCTCGCCGCGACCGGTACACCGGCGGCAGACGCTTCCAGTATTACGTTGGGTATGCCGTCCCTGTCGCCGTCATCTGCTATCCTCGACGGCGCCGCAAGCAGTGCCGCCCGCCCAAGCAGCCCGCGCGTGACATCCGGCGCCTGCTGACCCGAAAACTCGACATGCCCTTCAAGACCCAGGTGGTCGGCCAACTGCTTAAGATGTTCTTTCAGCGGCCCGTCACCCACAATCGTCAGTCGGCAGTCGGGCCTTTCTTTCAGCACCAGCGCAAATGCGCTCAGCAGGTCCGCAAAGCCCTTTTTTTCCACAAGGCGTCCGACGGCAATTATTGTCTTGTCGCAATTCGAGGGCAATTCGTCCTTTTCCCGGGCACGGACGCAGGTTGAATCGGTCCTCACCCCGTGACAGACCACGTGCAGTTTGTCGTGACATGCCGCAGGGAGCATGGCTTTGAGATGGTGCAGACCGTGTTCGCTGCATACCCTGATGAACGCGGCGAGCCGCGCCTTTAATGCGATGGCGCCACGCTCGACAAAAATATCCCGTGCGTGGGCGGAAATACTGAAAGGCCGGCCGGTGACAACCGATAGTGCCATACCCATAACGGCGGGCCGGCTAAGGAAATATGCGTGGATGTGGTCGATTTTCTGGCGGGTGATTTGTCTGGCGAAGAACGCTATGGCGTGAAGATTGCCCGCCGCCGATAGAGCCTCGGCCGGGCACGACCAGAGAAGCCTCAATATCAGAAGAATCAGCCTGCCCACACCGAGAGGGTATCTGAAAAGCATCCAGATTATTGCTGCCGCCGACTCCCGCGAAAAGCGACCGGGCCTATAAAAGACCTTCGCTCCCTGACTCGTGCCGCTCCCGGCGTCGTCTCTTGCCGCCGCAAAAACGCTTATGTCGAAGCCGAGCTCGCGCAGGGCGTCCATCTCTCGCGCCGCGAACGTCTCCGTCAGACAAGGAAAGGTCGTAAGTATATATCCGATTTTCACTATTTCTTTTCTCGTTCGAGGTTCAGGACCACCGGCACCGTCATCGCCAGGATTTTGATATCGAGCCACAGGCTTGCCCTGCGCAGATAATAAAGATCGTATTTCATGTCCTCGTGCATGCCCACGTGATGGTTGCCCATCACCTGCCACAAACCGGTAACTCCCGGTCTGGCCAGTAATCGCTTGCGCTGAAAGGAATCATAACCTTCCACCACATTGGGAAGCGCCGGCCGGGGGCCAATCAGACTCATTCGTCCCGTCAGAACCGAAAACAACTGCGGCAGCTCGTCGAGCTTGTGGCGCCTCAGGAAATCGCCGGTGGGGGTGACGAAGGACGCGTTGTGCAAGTGTGCGAAGGGCTCGTATGGTTTTGCCTGGCGCCGCAAAGTCCGCAGCTTCGGCATCCAAAAAAGTCTGCCTTCTTTTCCTGCGCGCTGATGTATGAAGAAGATGGGCCGGCCCTCCCGAATCAGTATCACCAGAGCCGCCAGCCCCAGTGCAATCAGCGCCGGAACCAGCATCAGCGAGCACGCTACCACGTCGAAACATCTCTTGCGCCAACTGTCGAGGTATCTCGAGTACTCCGGGTTGTTCGAATTAATAGTCATTGGGCTGCTGACGCCTCTTCATATACGGACAGAGTCTCCCGGGCCGTTCTTTCCCACTTGAAACGCTCGCTTTTTTGCAGACCCTTCTCAATGTGTTCTTTGCGCAGGCAGGAATCCGAAATTATCGAGACGACCGCCTCAACAATCTTCTCCGTGTCTTCGGGCTCAATAATACAGGCGGCGTCTCCAAGCGTCTCGGCCAGCGCCCCGCGATTCGATGATACCACCGGGGTTCCGCACGCCATTGCCTCCAGCGGCGGAAAGCCGAATCCTTCATACAAAGACGGAAAAACAAACACATCGGCCATCGCATAAACGAACGGAAGGTCGGCTCTGTCAACGTATCCGGTAACGATGACGTTGCCCGCGGCAGCCTCCCTGTGTATCTGGTCGAGCTCGGCCCCGGCACACCACGACCGCTTTCCCACAATTACGAGCTTGTGCGGCAGTCCCTTTTCCCGGAGCCTCCTGTGCACCGCCAACAGCGCCGGCACATTTTTCTTGGGCTCAATATTGCCGACGAAAAGCACATACCGCTCCGGCAGGTTGTAATGCTCCCTGATTTGCGAACACCTGGACGCGTCTTTTTCCACCTTGAAGATTTCATCTATGCCGGGATAGACGACGCGCACTTTCGAATCGGACAGGCCGAAGTTGCGCTCCAAGTCCCCCGCCGTACTTTTCGACACCGATATCACGCGAGAAGCCCTCTGCACAGTGCCCTTCATAAAAAGATTAAAGTACAAAGCGTTTGTCGGCTTGCACCATTCCGGATGGTCAATCGCTATCGTATCGTGGATGGTCACGACGTACGGCGCCGACGACTTGCGGAGCGGACATATATAACCGGGACAATGAAGGACATCCAGCCGGTGTTTGGACGCCAAGCGCGGCAGGTGGGTATGTTCCCACACGATTCGCGCCATCCGGCTTCTCAAGCGTTTGACCTCAACAATCGTGAGATTCTCCGAGGCCGGCACATGCTCTGTGAGTAAACCCGGCTGGTTGGTATATACGACAAAGCTGTGCTGCGTGCCGATGCGCAAGAGTCCTTTTATCAGCCCCAGCGAATAGTATTCGACGCCGGAGATGTTGCCGTCAACCGTGTGAAAATTCAGCCCGATTCGCATATCATCCTTACCTGGCGAGGACCTCTTCGTATATCTCGCCTATCTGTGCTGCCGTTTTGTCCGCGGTGAAATTCGACGCCACGTGCCGATAACCCGCCTCGGCCAGCTCTTGCGCCGATTCTCTGTGCCGCGCCATGTGCAGCATCGCCTCAGTCAATGCTTCGATGTCACCGGCCGCTACAAGAATCCCCGTCTTTGCGCCGTTGATTATTTCGCGCGGCCCGCCTGCATCGGCCGCTATCACGGGGACCTTATGAGCCATCGCTTCGATGATGACTCTTCCGAAGGGCTCGGCCTCGGCCGTGTGCACCAGGCATCCAATCCGGGGCCAGACGCGCTGCATGTTCTGCTGCCACCCTGTCAGAGTGACCCGTTCGGGAATACCGGAGTCTTTAATTTGGGCAAGCAGACTTGTTCGGTACGTTGAATCTCGTCCGAACAGGTCGTCGCCAATCAGAAGGAATCTGGCGTCCGGCAGAGCTTCTGCGACACAGGCGGCCGCTTTCAGGAAAAGCGTATGATTCTTCCACGGCGCCAGCTGCCCGACCTGCGCGAAGATAAATTCGTCGTTGTCACCGTGTTGGCTGCCAGGCGTCGTATTATCCGAGGCGACGGTCTCGGCAGAACTGTCGTCTACGCCGTTGTAAACCACCTCGACCTTGTCGGCCTGCGTTCCTTGTTCGGCCAGATTGTCTTTGACCGCCCGGCTTACAGCGATAATCTTTGCGCAGTGGCGGGTGCAAAATCTAAATAGAAACCCGCGCCGGCTTAAATCCCGGGCGTGCATTATGAGCTTCCTTCCGGTCAAGAGAGCAGCCGGGCATGATGCGGCCGCCGCCTTGAAGCTGTTGGCATGTATAATATCGGCCTTTGCGTTGAGGGCGATTCTCCCAATTCTCCAGGCGGTTCGGAGCCAGTAAGCCAGAGACCATAGCGAGCGGTACCGCCGGGGCGGAGCAGGCAGCACGTAACAGTCTATTCCCATCTCGCGCAAGGCGTCGGAGAGGGAACTGTCGGTCGGACAGGCAGCGGTGAGCACAAAGTCACTTTTTAGATGCTTGACCAGCAGGAGCAGACTTTTCTCGGCCCCGGCTGTTCTGCCTTCGAGATTTACCAGAAGTATTCGATTCATAAAGGCGGTTCTATCCAGCAAAAACGCCTGCGACAAGCATTTTTCGCCATAATCGGGCCGGTCCCGGCGGCGAACACAAACAAGAAGCTCACCTACAATTAAGGCGTAGCCGACCCCCACAATGTTGATAAACCGCTGAGCAAAAAAATGGGTATTTCCTCCGGCAGGGGTCCGAAGGGACGCCGCCCTCCGGTCCGATTTGCCCATTCCCGGCTCGCAAACAAGCCCCGGCCCGGGAAATCCTGTCAGCCGGAAAAGACTGCTTTGCTGTGCGTAACTAACTTTAGAAGCTCAACTTACGCCACAACTCTTTATTCTTTTCCGGCGTCCCCGTCAGCCTGGACACCGGCGCCCGTAGAATACAAAAAAATGCTGTTGCCTTAATGCGGCAAATCACCGAAATCCGGTTTATCCACAAACTCTGGGACGTTGGCAAAATATCGATATGCAAAGGCTTCTTCAACCAGGCCAGCGGCGGCGATTGGGAATGGCAAGAGGCCGCCAACACAACAGGGATTCAGCGTGGATCTGCTGCGCTCCTCACACAGAATCCGCCCTGCACTGCTCCACCCCAAATCCGGAAGGAGTTTTGCTCGAGGTTTTTTAGACTGTAATCTGTACAATGTAGGACTACAATAAATTACAGCGATTTACGTTTACTGGCTACCCACACAACCTGGTTGTGCGTGGGTTGTGTGGATAGCCTTCTAAATTTATTTAAGGGACAGAACGCGGCAGTTAATCGCAATCAACTTGTTTGTGTTGGCAGGTGATTACCATTATAGTCCAATATTTCCAGGAATCCTGTCGTTTGGCAAGGTTTCATATCTTTGATGTTCGTACAAGACAGGGTATAACGGCCGATAGTATTCATGGCGGGGCAGTAAAACACCTAAATTTCTTAATTCTTTCGGAGGCTATATGAGAACGGCAAGATCAATTCGACTTATGGCTATTATATCTGCCATACTGAGTTCCCAACTGTTCGCCCAGGGCTGGAGCTTTCAAAACTATGACAACGACCCCGACCTGGCCAGGGCGCTAGAGCACGATCCCGAGTACGCCCCTGACCCAAACAAGGCGAGTCGAGCCGAAGCGGAAAAGTACTACATGGCATATCTGGAAAAAGATATTCCGTCATTTCAGCGCGCCAAAGTCTACTGTCAGTTGGGCGTCATGTACACAACAACCGCCAGCCGCGAGCGTGGTGAAGAACGTGATCGTGAAAAAGCCGAAAAGTATTTCCGGAAAGTGCTCGAGCTCGAGCCCGAACGGATAGGAAGGGCCACTATTCGCGCACGAACCATGCTCTCCTCTCTGCACTCACTGCCGAAGGCCGAGAAGATCTCGAGAGGTCTTGAGTATTATGAATGGCTCTCCTCCTTAGACGACGAGAAAATACGCAGCAAGTGGCTGCCCAACAGCCCCGGCGAAACAGAAATACCCAGTCTGAAAATGCGGGCCTTAAGAAATTCGGTACCAGCAGCGAGCAGAACACTGGCGAAGAACACCGTGTCGAGGGCAGCGTCCATGCCAAATGCCGACATTCTGCTTTCGGAAATCATCAATCGTTTCCCCGACAAGGAAATAGCAGAATTTGCCAGACAAAAGCTTAAGGTGCGAGTCGATAAACTGGCCAATGAAGGGCTGGATATGCTCGCCAAGGACGACACGCAAGAAATATCGGATACTCCACAGCCAAAAGTCCTGCCTCCTGCTCTTGAAAAGTTGGATAAGGTACCGGATGACACCGTGGCACAGATTGCCCCTCCAAGGACGTGGAGGCAGGCGTTTTTGCCGCTCGCCATTCTCCTTGTTTGTGTGGCTTCCATTGCAATAGGTGTAATAGCGCGGAGAAGAGTGAGAAGCGCAACTTCAGAGAAAGCGTAGTACCCTGCGATCGTCAGCCGTACAAGCAAGATCCTTCTTGCGTACCCATCCGGTCTCCTTGTCAGATGCTGAGCGTTGGGATAGCTTCCTGCTATAGGCGCCGCGAACTCTGGAGAATCCGCACGGTGTTCTTGCCCGCCTGCTTGGCCGAATAAAGCGCCTCATCCGACCGGCTGGTTATGTCCTCCGGACTCGTCTGACCGTCATACTCCCCCAACCTCACGCTAATTGACAACCCTATGCGCCCCCCCCGCTCCACGCCACCGGTAAAAGACTCGACCGGCGCCGTCAGAACAACGCCGGCCACTCGTAAACAAAGACGTTGCCATACCGGCCCGACAGGAGCACATTACTGGCCAGGACTGCGGTTCGTTTGGCGCCCAGCGCCTCGATAATGCCTTGCTTTAGCCGGTCACATTCGAGGCAGTGGCAGCACAGGCTGCGCAGGGAGAAGGTTTTGGATTCTTCTATCGTCTTTCGCACCAGAAGCTCGGCCCTGTCGAGAAAGTTGTCGTGAACGTAGAAGTCGAGCTGGACGATATGCGGCTGTGCTTCGTCAGGTAGTCGACAAAAGTGCGCCACGCCGACGATGTTTTTTTGAGGACCGGCGGTGAGAACATTTGCCAGCCCCCCATGTATCTCATGGGCCTGCATCATCTCCGGAAATATCGAAAGGAACCTGGCGGGATCAACGTACCTGCTGGAAAAAACGCCTCGGCGCAAGTCGAATGTGTACATGGTACACGGCAAAGACGCCAGTAGTGCAATGCCGGGCAGGTCGCCCCATTCGACGCGCCGGATGTCCGTATCATCGCACCTGTGGAAGTAATCCTCTTCGAACTGCGGCTGCGGGCGCAGCAGATGCTGCATCACAATGCCCCTGAGCGGCCGGAAGCCGAGTGACTCGTATAGCCTTCGCGCAGAGCTGCCTTGCGCGACTCCCAGATAAGCAGCGACACAATCGTTATGTCGGACGTGCTTTAGCAGCGAAGTCACGAGGTTGGTACCGATGCCCCTGCCTCGGTGCTCCGGAGCAACTCCGACGGGGCCAACAACGCAAATGGCGGGGTCTTTCAGGGCGTACAAACATCCCGCAGCGCCCACAAGCTGCGATTTGTATTTTGCGAGAAAGAACGTGCAATTCAGCGTATCGGAATACTCGCCTGACAGTGCCGCGCCAAAATTGTAATCGCCATGCTCGAAGATTCCGAGCAGCAGGCATTCTACTTCCCTTGCCGCTTCAGCGACCAGCGGAGCTGTCATCCGGTACAATTCAATCATTCTACAAACGGAGGTTCACCCTGAATCTGTTCCGTCAGCTTTAGAGCGTTCTGAACCTGTTCCCTGGCGCCGCGGCAAACAAGTCGAACGGCGCCCTCGGCGCCGCCAATGCCCCCGGCGGCGGCCTGGAAGACCGAAACGCAGGCCAGCAGGTCGAGCGCCTCCAATTCAGTAACAATCTGACCGTCGAGCAAAAACATGGGATAGACTTCATTAAGGGTCTCAATCGGCTCACGCACCTTCCTGACGATTTCAAGAGCGCTGCCCACGACCTGCTTTTCAAGTCCGACCGGGACGACCAGGTGCGCCTTTCTGGCGCCGATATAGGGCAGAATCTTGCCTGTCGTGCCGGCATCGGAGCTGCCCGTAATGACGGCGGCAATCCTGTTGGGGTAATCAAGAGCGTTGGCGCCCTTTATTACGACGTCGCCGCCCTTGAGCTGTTTGACGGCTTCATCGAGAGAGAGGTCTTCCCGGAGCTTTCCGTTCACCAGTATGATGTCATTCATCCTGTCGACGTCTTTGAGTCTCTTTCCGCCCTTTTCGGGATAGGTTCTGCCCAGAACGTAGGCGCCATGAGGGATTTTTCTGGCGAGTATCTCTTCGGCAACATAGGTGTTGGTGGTTCCTTTGGCGATAATGACCATCCCGTTCTTCAGTGCCTCCTTGACGACGGGCATTTGTGCAACCGCCCTGGCTATGAGCCTCTTGCCTTCGGAGACGGTGAGCACTATCTGGGCCTGTACGAGCTTCTGCTGTGCGTCTTTCGAAGCTTCGCCGACGAGTGGAGCCGGCGTCGCAAAAAGACCGAAAACGACCAATAAAAACACCACAAGAGCGGCACGCCTGAGTCCCGACATAGTCGCCTCCTTCATAGAATCAAACTGAGGTCTTCTTCATAATAGAGCCTTTGCCCGGCAACTTTGCCAGGCCCATCCGGGCTTCATAATACGGCCGAGAGTGCTCGATTTCCACCTGTTTTTGGACTTTTCCAGGCCGAGCGGGTCATATAGATGGCGGCGGCAGGGCATTGGCAACGTCGCCCCGATATCCTGCAGGGCGCCAATGAACCCGCGCGAAAATCCCCGGTTAGACTGAACGGAAAAGTCTTCCGTGCCGATATTAGACTTGACAGACTGCTGCCGTTTGGCTAATATCTGAAAAGTGAGGGGTTGATGCCCCAAGTCGTAAGGGGCAGTAGTAATCTTAGCAGATGTAGTCTAAAGAGAATTGCCCGCAAGGTGCGGGAAGAATTTTGGTAGTTGTCTTGCTGAGGTGCGAGACTCCGGAATGTTTAGAAAGATGTCGAATCGGGAGGACCTGCAATGAAAAAGAATGTGTTTTCACTTTTTGCCGGGCTGGTTCTGTTGTGGAGCTGCAGCTTCGTCTTTGCTCAAAGCGAGGACAGCAATGCCGGCGCTGAGAACAAACGTGCAAAGAAGCTTCGCGAGATAGCCGCGCGCACCCGTTCAGCCGATGCCAATGCCCCTCCTCGGCGGGCTGAAGTAATACAAACTGCAGAGCGGGAGCGTCAGCGTGAGCTGGCGCGGCAGCAGCGAGAGAAACGAATGAAAGAGATGATGAAGGAGCGGGAGAAGAGCATCGAGAAACTGGGAAACCGCAACGAGGCCGGCGGCCCGTTACAAAAAGGCATGGACCGTCAGCAGCAGCTGAGTTCTTTCCAGCAGCAAATAAGCCAGGAAGAGCAGAAGCATCTCGAGCGTATGGCCAAGCTGAACCGGATTCGGGAGCTGGCTGAGAAGAAGGATGCAAAAGAGAGCATCGCACGCGTGGGCAAGCTTGTTCAAAAGGAACAGATGCGCTATGAACGCAAGCGCGAGCAAATGCAAAGGCGAATGAGCATGCTTCAGCGTCTGGAAACACGCAAGTCAGGCGGGCCCGACGAGAAGAAGCTGAGCGAAGAGACCCGCAAAGCCATGGAAAAATACAAGACTTACAAGAAGAGCAAGTACGCGCCAAAGGGTGATGAGAAAAAGCCGGTTGAAGAGACGAACAAGTAGGTCATCGTTGGTGCGCCGGTTAAGGTTACGAAAAAGAATTACATTTGCCGAGAGGTGATAAGATGTTGCGAAAAATGTTCATTCTGGTTGCTCTGGCGACGATAGCTGTCTTCTGTGCTAACGGGTGCAAGAAAAAGCCCGACCAGTCACCGCCAACCAAGACGGGCACAGTGGTCAAGGAGGCGGTCGACTACAAGGCCAAGGCTGAGAAGGAAATCACCGAAGAGAATATGGACGGGGAGCTTGCAAAGCTCGAAAAAGAGATAGAAGCGGAGACGCGCACGGCGCCCTGATTTGCGCCGGCGTTTTTGGGGAGCTGGCGGCATCTGCCGCCTTGGCAGGCAATGGCGCGACCGGCGGTTTTTGCCGTTCGGGTGCGCCGGATGAATTTCAAGAGCCTGCTACAGTTTCTCGAAAGTAAACGTGTGGGCATTGGCGTCCACCTTTATCTTGTCTCCCTCGGCGAATTTTCCGGCCAGCAGCTCGGTGGCCAGGGGATTCTCGATGCGATGCTGAATAGTCCGCTTCAGGGGCCTGGCGCCGAAGACAGGGTCATATCCCTCGTCCATAATCTGCTGGCGGGCGAGGTCGGTGAACTCAAGGGCAATCTTCCGACCGCCAAGCCGTTCCGTCAGGTAGTGTATCTGGATTTCAACAATCTTTCTCAAATCGTCCTTTGTGAGCATGTGGAAGACGATTATCTCGTCGATGCGATTTAGGAATTCCGGCTTGAAGTGCCGCTTGAGGGCCTCTTTGACGTGGGCCTCAATCTCCCAGTCCGCGCCGGATTTCTCTGTGAGCTGCTGAATCTGCTGGCTGGCAATATTGCTGGTCATAATTACGACCGTGTTCTTGAAATCCACGGTTCGACCTTTGCCATCGGTCAGTCGCCCGTCGTCGAAGACCTGGAGCATCACATTGAAGACATCCGGATGGGCCTTTTCAATCTCGTCGAGCAGTATGACCGAATACGGCTTGCGCCGGACCGCCTCGGTCAGTCGGCCGCCTTCCTCGTAGCCCACGTACCCGGGCGGCGACCCGATGAGGCGCGCCACCGAATGCTGCTCCATGAACTCGCTCATGTCGATGCGAATCATCGCATTGGGGTCGTTGAACAGAAAGTCGGCAAGGGCCTTGGAAAGCTCGGTCTTGCCGACTCCGGTCGGGCCCAGGAAAAGAAACGTCCCTATGGGCCGATTGGGGTCGCCCAGTCCGGCGCGGTTGCGGCGGACGGCGTTGCATAATGCCGAGACCGCCTCGTCCTGACCGACCACGCGTCGGCGGATTTCCTCTTCCATCTTCATCAGTCGCTCGCGCTCGCCGGTCAGCAATCTTGCAATCGGTATGCCGGTCCACTTGGAGACGACCTGTGCAATGTGCTCCTCGGTCACTTCGTTGCGAATTATTTTGCCGCTGTCGGACCTTGCGAGCCGGGCCTCCTTTTCTTCGAGCTCCTTTTTCAAATCGGCAAGCGTGCCGTATTTCAAACGAGCGGCGGTCTCCAACTCCCCTCTTCGCTGGGCATTCTCGAATTGATTCTCGGCGTCTTCGATTCTTTGCTTGAGCTGTTTTATCTGGTCGATAGCGCCCTTCTCTGCTTCCCACTGGGCGGTGAGCTTTCTGTCCTGCTCCTGCAGCTCGGCAAGTTTCTTCTCGGTCTTTTCCAAATGCTCTTTGCTTGCCTGGTCGCTTTCCTTCTTGAGCGCCTCGCGTTCGATCTGCAGTTGAACGATCTTTCTCCGAATGGAGTCAAGCTCGGCGGGCAGCGAGTCATTCTCTATTCTCAGTTTGGAGGCCGCCTCGTCAACCAGGTCTATGGCCTTATCGGGCAGCCAGCGGTCGGAAATGTAGCGATTCGACAGAGTCGCGGCGGCCACAAGCGCAGCATCCATGATTCGGACGCCATGATGGGTGTCGTAGCGGTTCTTCAGGCCGCGAAGAATGGCTATCGTTTCCTCAACGCTCGGGGGGTCCACCGTAATCGGCTGAAACCGCCGCTCCAGCGCCGCATCCTTCTCGACATACTTTCGGTATTCATCAATGGTGGTCGCACCGATACAGCGCAGCTCACCGCGGGCAAGTGAAGGCTTCAACAGGTTTCCGGCATCGACCGCCCCTTCGGCCTTGCCCGCACCGACAACCGTGTGCAGCTCATCGATGAAGAGTATTATCTGGCCCTGGGCGCCGACCACCTCCTTGAGCACCGCCTTGAGCCGGTCCTCGAACTCGCCTCTGAACTTGGTCCCTGCAATCAGTGAGCCCATATCCAGCGCAATTATCCTTTTGTCCTTCAAGCCTGTGGGTACATCGCCCGCAACTATCCGCTGCGCCAGGCCTTCCACGATTGCGGTCTTGCCCACGCCGGGCTCGCCAATCAACACCGGGTTGTTCTTCGTGCGCCGGTTGAGCACCTGCATACATCGGCGAATCTCCTCGTCCCTACCGATTACCGGGTCGAGCTTACCCTTGCGGGCCATCTCCAACAGGTCGATACCGTAGCGCTCCAACGCCCTGTATTTGTCTTCGGGATTCTGGTCCGTTATCTTCTCTGGGCCCCGGACCTGCTTCAATGCACCCTCGATCTGCTCCGGGGTGATGGCGTTGAGGTCCAGTATCTCTTTGGCGTCACCCTGCACCGAGGCAAGCGCAAGGAACAGGTGCTCGACGCTGAGGTATTCGTCGCCCGCGGCGTCGGCACGGTTCTGGGCGTCCAGCACAATCTGGTTGAAGGCCGGCTCCGGTATAAGCTGGGCGCCGCTCTGGCCCTGCGGCAATCGGCCAAGCTCGGCTTCTATCATCTTCCTCAACCGCGGAATGTCGGCGCCGATTTTCTGCAGTATCATAACAGCCACCCCGGCGGCGTCGCCGCAGATGGCGCTCAACAAGTGCAGCGGCGAGAGAACGGTGTGTGACCTGGCCATCGCGATCTGCTGGGCGGTCGCCAGCGCCTCCTGAGCCTTCAAAGTAAACCTGTCGAATCTCATAGCCTGCGTCCCCATAGATAGAAAGTAAGCAACGTGCTATATCTCGACGATAGAATGTGCAAAACTTGTGCCCAAAAGGGCCAAACCTCTAAGTCCTTTATCGGCAAGCTCTTATCGTCCTGGAGAGGGTTTCGGCTTGTGCCAATTTGGCAGTTGAAGCGGTCGCCGGAAGGCCTCGGCGGCGGGGCGGGGTGGGCAGCGGGATTTGTTTGCTTTCGAAATTGGGTTCGTTCCGTCTTCGCCATGGCTCCGCCGCGACAAATTGGGTTCGTTTGGGTTCGTTTTGGCTTTGGGGGGCCCTGACGAGCGAAAAATTGGGTTCGTTTTGGGTTCGTTTGGGTTCGTTTGGGTTCGTTTTCATCGGTCCGAAAGTGGCCTTCATTTGCGTAATCCTTTGTGGAGACTGGGTTTGCGCTGATTTTGGGTGTTTTCGAAATTGGGTTCGTTTTGCACAATTTGCTGATAAATTCGTACGTAATCCTTCGTACATTTTCACTTTCGGGGCAGTCAGATTCCTGGGGGTTTAGGCGGTTTGCCGAGTTTGCCGGGGTTGTGTGAGACAGGGGCGGTCCCGGTGAGATAGGTGCCTTATAGGCAGGTAAGATGATCTCACGGGATGAATTTTGGGGTTGGGTCGTAATTAATTGGGTTTTCCGCATTCGGTGTTTGGGCGTTAGTATCTGGTATTTGGTCCGCCGCCGGCGGATCTTCGATATTCAGTATTCAATTTTGGGGTATTATACACGATTTTGGGGGGAAAGTAAAGAGAAAAGCAAAAATCAAAATGCAAAGGGCAAAAATACAACGCAAAAATCAAAAAGGGTGGCTTCTGGTTCGTGAAGCGTGTAGCGTGGAGCGGGGAGGAAGGGAAAGTAGAAATCAAAAGGCAAAAGGTAAAAGGCAAAAAAATGAATGGCTTTGGGGTTGAAAATGGAGTTGGTGGATGGTAGATTAGGTGCTGGCCAGCGGGGCATACGTGGATTCAAGATTCAGTTGGATAGAGTCGGCAAATGGCTTGGGCACCGGTTTGTTGGCGGTGATAAAATGACAAGGTACAAGAAGATGGCGGTTGCAAAGAACTCGGGGCGCGATGCACATGAAGAAGAACATAATAGCGATAGTCTATGATTTTGATGGGACGTTGAGTCCCTTGCCTATGCAAGAATACACGGTTCTTCCGAAGATCCCCTTAGATCCGAAGCAATTCTGGGGCAAGGTAAGGGCTGAAAACACGGAGCATGGTGGAGAGGAGATAATAACTTACATGATGTTGATGCTAAAAAAAGCAAACGATGCAGAAGTAAAGATAACGAAGGCTGACCTGGGTAGGTTAGCTTCGCAGATATCATACTACCCTGGCGTCGAGGATTTCTTTGAGAGAATCAACGAATTTGTAACCAAGAGATCCGGCGGCAAGGCAAGGGTAAGACATTACATTATATCGTCCGGGTTAAAGGAAATTTTACGGAAGGTCAGCATAAAGAAGTACTTTCATAATATTTTTGGGTCGGAGTATGCATACGACCACTACGGCGCAGCGCAATATCCGAAGTTGGTCGTTACGGATACGGTGAAGACCCAATTCTTGTTTAGAATAAACAAGGGAAGGGAGAAAATAACAGACAGCATTAACGAATCAATGGGGGAGGAACTTAGGCCTATACCTTTCCAGAATTTGGTCTATATTGGTGATGGGATGACAGACGTTCCGTGCATGACGGTGGCAACCAAGAACGGCGGTTACGCCATAGCGGTGTATAAGCAGAGGAGCCACAAGGGACTAAACATGTGCAGGAAGCTATTTAAGGCAAACCGGGTTGATTTCATTGCCACTGCGGACTATCGCAAGAATAGCGAATTGGAAAAATACTTGCAAGTCATACTCGAATCCATTATAGAGGGGATAAAGTATCGGTCTGCTCAAGAAGAGATGATAAAGAAACGGATCTTGCAAAGGTAGGGCATCGATGAAATCAGAAAGGGCCAGGGGGAATTCTGGCACGGAGGTAGTCCAGACAAAGGTTGATAAGGTGCTCAGGGAACGGGCGAGAACTGCCTCTTCGTGTAGTCCCAGGATACCGAAACAGACATCCGGCTATTGCATCCTGAAGAAATGCATCGCTGACAATAGGTCTAAAGGTAATTCCCGATAGACTGGCCTGTCGAGCCGCGCGCGATAGAGGATAGGCGCAGATAATCGGCGCTTTGGGATTTGCCGAGTAGGCCGATAGAACGCAAGTGATTCTTTGATGCGGGTTCTAAGCGGTGAAGTTGGTGGCAGTTCTGACGTTCGGGAATAGATTAGTGACAGGATGGGGAATCTTGTGGTCCTGGCGGCACCAGACTATAAAGTGTACAAAATCTTCCTTGGTGCCAAAATTAAACCAAGCAGCAACAGCTGATTGGGGGTGTTTGTTCTGTGACCAGAAACCATCCTTCTTACGTCCTGACTCGATGACGCGAAAGTCAGGAGGCATTCCGTTCCAGACTTCATAGGTCGACCCAAGAAGCGCTGTTTCAAAATCCTCGATATCATCTGACCAACCGGTGGTTACCAAGATAAGATTTAAACCGCCGGGCATGAATTGCTTGTAGGCTTCGCTGAATTTACCGTACAGCCTGGCTTTGTCGTCAACGCATTTGACGGTCCCGCGAATAACCGTCTGGACATGAGTACCGGTGTGTTCGCCAGCAATTCCAAATGCGCCGAGTTCGTTGCCTGAGGCGCTGGTGACAACTATCTTTTCTCCGACAGGCTCCATTTCTACAAAACGTTTCAATTCCCTGTAAGCTTGCTGCATTTCCGCGTCAGTTGGAACCCTGTCGAAACAGGCGGTTAAAATGATGGGCCTTGGAATTCTTCTCAACGGTTGTAGCCGACTCTGGATATTGATCTCCGTCTGTGTTTGCTCGTCGGCATTAAGTCTTTTGATATGTGCCCAGAAGGTAAAGCCTTCGCTTGAGACTTGAAGATCTGCAGTTCGCCCGTTGGGAGTAGGAACCTCGACAGCCAGTTTGCATCCCTTCTGGAGCAGATATCTTGCAACAACTGCTTCCGCGTAGTGGTCGAGGAAACGCTGAGGCTCGCTTGTTGAGCGAAGGCTTTGGAGGAGTTTGGAAAGCTCCGGATGGTTGCGCCAACTTCTGATGTCCTCGACAACTCGGTCATTCAGCCGGTGTCCGTAAACCTCAAGGGCGTTCTTCATTTAGTTCATTCCTCGATGTTTCTTGTTTCTTCACCCGTCAGACCGTAGAGGGCATAAAACAATTTTGTCAATCTACCTATCTGTCGCATTTGTTTAATGATGGGGTACTTCTACCGTTGAGGATGTTGTTCTGGGTGGATGTTCATAGTACGGTTTTCCGGAACAAATATATCACTAACAACAGAAACCAAATTCCATGGAGAGCCCAGATTATCCCTGTGACGTACCAGGGTTGTGGCGCGGGTTTTTCATTGTTTTTTGCCGCCCTAACGCAATTTATCCTGTCAAGTTCGGAGTATACATAACCAAGAAGTAACGTGCCAATCATGTAAACAGCAATAGCGGGCAGTAAAATAGTCTGGATAGTTGGATGAAGATCCCTATAAAACAATAGCATTAGCCCAAAAACAAAAGCAGTACCTAAAAAAGGAGCATAGACATACGAACGCACGAATTGTTTCAACAGGCTTTCATTGTTCATTCTTTATCTCCTTGAAGTATTTCTAACCGCTGTGCACAATTTTAATATCTTCTTCTGTGAGGTTGTAGAGTTTGTAGACGAGGGAGTCGATTTTCTTGTTTGTGGCGCCGACTTTGATTGCGTGCTCGTGGATGACGTCCTTATAGGCGGGTGCGAGGCCTTGTTTGTTGGCTATATCCCAGCCGAGGGTCTCGAAGAACGGGTCGATGAACTGTCGTCGGACCTGGGCCTCGTTGTAGCGCTGGTTCTTGTAGGCGTCGATGTTGCGGTCGAAGGTTTCGACAAGCTCAACGATTGTCGGCGGAACGTCGGGCATTTGCTTTCTCCACAATTCTCGGCGGGTGCAAGACTCCCGCGACGTGGGGAATTGTAGCATTGCGGGGTTGGGATTTGCAAGGGGAAAAAGGAGAAAAGCGGGGGGTTAGGGTATCGGGGGATCGGGCCAAGCGGCGAGGTGGGCAAGCAGGTAGGGGATATCGGAGTATCAGGATATCAGTGTATTGCGTCGCCGGGTCGGCGACGGCTAAACGAGGAGACCATTCCCAAAGCCTTGGGCTTTTAGGCTGCCACGCATTTGGGAGTTTTGTGGTGCGATGTATTGCAGATTACGACGTGGGGGGGACCCCGAAATAAATTTCGGGGCTGCTATGAGGCCGCCCGTCAACGGTTATAATCAATTCTTTGTGGGCTTTTGACTTTTATATCATAGGCATCGGTTTCCGAGAAGTTCGGCTGGTTGGCGGCCCATCCTGCTATTCGTGCTCTC
>Ga0307379_10001015_pt1 | contig 45316 bp, 39 predicted proteins | sample UN2MG_FD_202237 | JGI IMG/M metagenome (GOLD analysis project Ga0307379, IMG submission 202237) | Soil microbial communities from Risofladan, Vaasa, Finland - UN-2 | ecosystem: Environmental > Terrestrial > Soil > Coastal area > Acid sulfate soil | place: Finland: Risofladan, Vaasa | collected...
CGGTGTACCGCAGCGGTTGAAGTCCACAAAGCTCGGACCGTTCGGGTCCTCGTCGTGGATAAGCTTCCCCGCATCTTCCTCGAGATGCGCCCTCGTAATACCGATGCGCTTGCACTCGCCGCCCTTGGCTCCCACCATCACGTACCCTCCGCAATTGAGAGGAAACTCGTACTGAGAGATCTGGTATGCTTTCGGAAGATCGGGGTAGAAGTAATTTTTTCTGGCAAATACCGAGAACTCCGCGACTTCACAGTAAAGCGCGAGACCGGCCATGACGCCCTTGCGGAGAACCTCGCTGTTAAAAACGGGCAAGGCGCCCGGGAGACCGAGACAGACGGGGCACGTATGGGAGTTGGGAAGGTCACCGAACGAGGTGCTGCAGCTGCAGAAAGTTTTCGTTTTCGTGTTGAGCTGGACGTGGATCTCGAGCCCGATTACAGCCTCATAGTTCATTGTACCGCCTCCTCGATCACGCGGGAAGCGCTGAATATGTTCCCCTCATTAAACTGGTCTGCGATGATCTGGATACCGACCGGCAGACCGGCTTCCGTCCTACCGCAGGGCACGGACGCTGCGGGCAGTCCCGCGAGGTTTACCGGTACGGTATAAACGTCCGAAAGGTACATCTGAAGCGGGTTGTCGATGAGCTTTCCAATGTCCCACGCGGGTATCGGGGATACCGGCGTGACGATGATATCCACCTCCTCGAATGCACGCTTGAAATCCTCGCGTATCAGAGTACGGGCCTTCTGAGCCCTGAGGTAGTACGCATCGTAATATCCAGATGACAGGGCGAACGTCCCGAGGAGTATCCGCCGCTTTACCTCTTTCCCGAAACCCCGGCTTCGGTTCTCCCTGTACAGGACCGCCAGGTCGGCAGTGTCTACGGACCGCGTGCCGTACCGCATTCCGTCGAATCTCGCCAGGTTCGAGGACGCCTCAGCCGTTGCTATGATATAGTAGCTCGCGATTGCGTACTTCGTGTACCTCAGGCTGATCCGTTTCACGGTGGCCTTCGCCTCTTCAAGGATTGAAACACCCTTTTCGACGATCGCCCTCACCTCGTCATCGAGTCCTTCCCCGAAATATTCATCCGGAATCCCGACCTTGAGGCCGCCGATTCCCCTGCCCACAGAATCGGAAAAACAGGGAACACTCTCTTTCGCAGAGGTCGAATCCTTCGGGTCATACCCAGAGACCGCTTCGAGCAGCAGGGCGCCGTCCATAACGCTCTTCGTTATAGGCCCGATCTGATCGAAAGAGGAAGCGTACGCCACGAGTCCGTACCTGGAGACCCTTCCGTAGGTCGGTTTGATACCGAATGTTCCGCACATCGATGCGGGCTGACGTATCGACCCCCCGGTATCGGTACCGAGCGCCGCTACGGCAAGATGAGCTGCAACTGCAGATGCAGCCCCCCCGCTCGAACCGCCCGGGATCTTTTTTCTGTTGTGGGGGTTTTTTACCGCCCCGTAGAAAGATGTCTCATTTGACGAGCCCATCGCAAACTCATCCATGTTGGTCTTTCCGGCCGGCACGCCCCCGTTCATCCTCATGTTAACAACTGCAGCGGCGTCATACGGAGCCGTATAATCCTTCAGTATTCGGGACCCGCATGTGGTCTTCGTACCGTATACATTTATGAGGTCCTTCACCGCGACAGGAACTCCCTTAAGAAGGCCCTTCTGCCTATCGCCTGTACCTTCCCTGTCCTTTCCTATCCGCTCCATATCGAAGCTTATGTACGCATTGAGGGGCTCATCGGACTTTTCGTCCCTGTCGACCGCACTTTTTATGTCCCGCACGATATCCGCTGTAACGATATCCCTTTTTTCAAGCTTCTCTCTCAGCTCAAAAAGTGTGAGTTCGTTCAGGCCCATCGACTCCTCCTACACCACTCTCGGAACTACGAAGTGGCCTTTCTCCCAACGGGGCGCGATCTTCTTTACAGTCTCAACGCTGAAACTCTCCCCTACCTCGTCCTCTCTCGTAACATTGCTGCAACCCAGGGTGTGGGCGGTCGGCTCGATGTTTTCCAGGTCAAGCTCGCCCAGTATATCCATGTAATCGAGGATCGCTTTCATCTGCTCTTTCATCTCCGCCTCCTCCTCGGGAGAGAGAAAGAGATGGGAGAGTTCGGCGACCCACCGTATCGTCGGTTTATCAATCTCCATCGTCGTTATCCTTTCTGATCGGAGTGTATTGAAGCATGAACTTCATGACCTGCCCGTCATCGAACCGTATCACCGCAATGCCTTTTGAAACCTCGAGTACTCTCCCCTTTCCGAAGTGTTCGTGGACAATGCGGGTGTTTTCCTCCAGGTCGTCTACAGGGACGCGCGTTCGGGGCACAGCACTTTTAGGAGCGGTCCGTTTCTTTTCGATACCCCTATCATAATATGAAACCTTTGGTGAATCAAAGCCCTTTTCTTCACGGCACACGAGGAGCTCTCCGGGAACTTCCGTCATGAAGTTTGACACGCCTCTCTCTATGCTCCTCCCGTAGAGTCTCCGGATCCGCGCTGCGGTGAAATAGAGCCTTTCCATTGCACGGGTCATTCCCACGTAACACAGCCTGCGTTCCTCCTGCAGGTCTTCGGGCCGCTCCCCCGACAGAAAGTGCGGGAACACCCCTTCCTCCATACCGGCTATGAATACAACCGGAAACTCGAGACCCTTCGCATTGTGGAGCGTAATGAGGAACACACGGTTATTCGCTCCGTTACCGGCGGTCCCCTCTTCTCCCGAACCCTGGTTCAGGCTTACCTCTTCGATGAACTCAGAGATCGGTGATGACGGATTTCTTCTGGAAAACTCCTCGACCGCGTTGTAGAGCTCGTCCAGGTTGTGCAGCTTATCCTCCTTTCTCTGCTCCTCGAGCCATTCGGGGTACCCCGTTTCTTCGTATATCTTTGTAAGAAGGTCTGACGACGTGCCCGTGTCCAGTTGGCCTTCCAAATCCTTCATAAAAGCGATAAACTCCTTCACCTTTCGGCCTCGTGACGCGAAGATATCATCTTCTTCAGCGGCACGGTAGAAAGGCAGGCCCAGAGCTATCGTGCTGTCCACCATCCTGTCAACAGTACGCTGACCTATTCCGCGTGGGGGTTTCGCTATCACCCTCCTGAGCGAGACTTCGTCCATGGGGTTCAGAAGAAGCCTGATATATGAGAGGATGTCCTTGACCTCCTCCCTCTCGTAGAACCGTAAGCCCCCTACTATCGTGTAGGGGATCTTTGCCTGAGTAAAGGTGGATTCGAACACCCTCGATTGAGCGTTCATCCTGTAGAATACAGCAAAGTCACTGAATCTGTACCCCTCACCCAGTATGAGGCTCTGTATCTCGTACGCGATGTACAACGCTTCATTCCGATCGGATGATGCTCGGTAAAAGGAGAGCTTCTCCCCCCTTCCCTTCTTCGTGTACAGGGTCTTTCCGAGTCTCCCGGGGTTCCTGTTTATCACCGAAGAGGATGCAGTCAGTATATTCTGACAGGAGCGATAGTTCTCCTCCAGCTTGATGATCTTTGCCCCTTTGTAATCCTTCCTGAAGTTCAGCACGTTCTCGACCCTCGCTCCACGGAAGCCGTATATGGACTGGTCATCGTCCCCCACCACACACACGTTTCCCTCCGGTTGAGCGAGCAGCTTCACGAGCGTATACTGGGAGTGGTTTGTGTCCTGGAATTCATCTACGAGTATGTAGCTGAACCGCCGCTTCAGGGCAGAGAGAGCCTCCGGGCTCCTCTTCAGGCCTCTCACCACCACGAAGAGGAGGTCCCCGAAATCGAAGAGGTTCTCCCTCTTCAGCATATCCTCATAACGCCTGTATATGTCATAGAAGAGGGGGTCTGTCGAGAACTCGCTTTCACCCGCCTGTTGGGCGTCAAGAAGACTATCCTTTGCGCGCGAAATGAGGGCCACATATTTTTCCGGCTTGTGGCTTTCGGTGTCCTGTTTAAGTTTTTTCAGGATCTGCCTTACAACCGATACCTGGTCCCGCCCGTCGATTATGGAGAAACCTGCGTCCACCCCGAACATTCTCCCGTAGACCCTCAGAAGCTTTGCAGCGGTCGAATGGAAAGTCCTGATCCACACATCTGTATCCGCACCGAGAAGATCGTTTACTCTCTGCCGCATCTCGTTGCTTGCCTTGTTTGTAAAGGTCACCGCCAGTATCGATCCTGGATCGAACCCGCATTCGTTGATGAGGTAGGCGATCTTATAGGTAATGACCCTCGTCTTGCCGCTTCCCGCTCCCGCAAGCACGAGAAGCGGAGAATCGTAGTATTGTACCGCTTCGAGCTGAGAAGGGTTCAAATCGTTCTCATATGCAATGTCACTTTTCATAAGCTCAACTTTTCCGATTTTTGATGAAGATAGTATAAACTGAAGGTATTATCAAGGCTCTTCGCCCCAGAACCGGGGTCTTTGTCCCAGCTTCGTATTTTTGGTACCCGGGACGGAGTCAGGTGCTGTTATTTTATGATCTTAGAAATACCAGCCATACTGCCTGAAGGATTCCGTTTGCGATCACACCGCTGACGATGTCATCGGCCATAATTCCAATCCCCCCGGGCAGCTTCTGGAGGCCCCTTATGGGAGGGGGCTTGACGATATCAAGGAGCCTGAAGAGAACGAACCCTGCGCCGAGGAGGACGACCCCCCTGATGTCGCAATCAAACCTGAAGGTGATGAAGGTTACGAGCATCCCGCTGATCTCGTCGATCACTATTCTGGGATCGTCTTTGCGCATGAAGATCTTCTTCTCCGCGTATCCTGAGACGGCGAAACCCAGGACGGTACAGAGACCGGCGAGCACACTGTAGAAAAGCGGAGTCCGGGTTGAAAGCAGCACCCACCCGATACAACCGAGTAGCGATCCGAACGTTCCGCTCGCAACCGGGATATATCCAGTGAAAGCACCGGTTGCAATGAACTTTATCAGTACATTCATCATCCTTTCCTGGTGTACGAAGTGCCGGATTAATCCGGGCTTCCCGGCCTGAAAAAACCGTAGCCGCCCTGCTGTTCACCCCGATCAAGTCAGCTTTTCTTTCGGGTGAGGAAGGCCCAGTTCTTTCCTATGTACTGGGCCATAGACACCAGTGCAAGCAGGGCTGATACTGCAGTGAGGACAGGAGGAATGCAGTAGAGAAAGAGCCCGGCAGTAGCACCGAACAGTTCTACCCATACATCCGGCCCCCTTTGCAACATCAGGCTCATCTCTTTTGCGATCAATATCCTCTTCAGGAGGAGCAGCACCAGTATTACGATGATGGTTGACATCTGTACGGCCGTTTTTACCTTGCCGGAGAACTCGGTCGTGATCGGTCGGTTTTTCCTTATGGCCGCTACTCTCAGGAGGGTGACGAACAGCTCCCTTGAGAGTATTATAGCGATGAGCCATAGAGGGACGAGAAGGTCTGGAAGGATCGCGAAAGATATAAATGCTCCGCCAACGATGAGCTTGTCTGCAAGCGGGTCCAAAAATTCACCGAACTTAGATTGCCTGTTATACTTCCTTGCAAAATAGCCATCGAAATAGTCGGATAGAGAGGCCAGGCCGAAGAGTACGAGCGCGACGGCCTTCGAGAAAACGCTCATCCCGAAAACCGCGAAGATGAAGAAGGGAACGATAACCACCCTCAAGGTTGTCAGCAGGTTTGCGATATGTATGTTATTTGACATTTAGATTGCAAAGCTCAAGAGCGTTTTAGCCTTGTCTATCTCTTCATTGAGGCTTTCCAGAATCTTCATGATGTCATCTTCGAACACCGGGAGCCTCTTGAAGTGATCGGGAGAGAGGGTCGGCCTGTACCCCTTCCCGTCACCGTTGCACCCGTACCCCTTCAGTCTTACACCGATATCTGCGATACGAACGATGTCAATAAAGAGGTCCGACGACACCGAGAGCCCCATTCTCGCTTCAACTTCCTGGTGATGATGTTTTATCGAAGCGACAACATGGAGCGGAAGCTTCCACGCCCTCGCAATCCATTGCCCTATCATCGCATGGTCGACATCGAACAGCATGTGCTCCGCTTCGTAAAAGGAGATGTCATTCTTTTCCGCAGTATCGAGCACCTCGTTGAACTCTTCATGGAGGTATCCGTCCATGAAGACCTTGCCGAGGTCGTGTAAAAGCCCGCCCGTAAAGGTATCCTCCGGAGTCGAGTACATGCACATCTCGGCAATCTTCACACTCATGATCGCAGTCGCAATCGAATGGAGCCAGAACGCCTTTCGGTCGAACGAGCCCCGCTTCGAGTGTTTAAGGGTTTCGAATACGGAGAGCGTCATGACGATTTGCGAGATGTTCTTGTACCCGAGTAGTGCGATCGCCTGTGCGATGTTTGTAACCCGCTGAGGAAGCCCGTAGTACGCCGAGTTCACGAGGGTGAGCACCTTGGTTGCGATGCTCTGGTCGTTTTCGATTATCTCCGCAAGGTCGGAGGCCGCGGATTTCGGGTCGTATAGGAGAGCGTTAACCTTGTTCGAGATCACAGGAAGTGTTGGGAGGTCTCTCACCTGCTCGATTGTTTTTTTAATTTTACTCAGTTTCATCGCTTTTTATCCTGGGCCTTGTATTCAACAGCCACCATTGCGAGATCATCATAGAACGAGCTTTTGTGCATGAACTTCTTGACGTCCCGGATGATCTGCCGCAGCATCTGTTCCAGTGGCAGGCACTTGTGCCTGTTAAAGCTCTCGAGAAGCCTCTTTTCGCCGAACTGTTCGCCCTTCTGTTCCGAATACGCCTCTACTATGCCGTCGGTGTATGCGAGGAACCTGTCCCCCTCTTCGAACTGGATCATACTATCGGTGTAATCCGCTTCCTCGAACATGCCGATAAAGAATCCCTCGGACGAGAGGAGCTCTATGTTATTGCTGCCATGACTGTAGAGCGGCTTTGGATGCCCCGCACCGCTGTAAACGATCTTCCTGTTTTCCGCATCGAACACAGTGTAGAACGCGGTCACGTAATCGCCTGTCTGGATCACGTTGCAGTATTCGCGGTTGAGCTTTCCAAGAACACTCGCAGGAGAGTTTGAAACCGGGGCGTAGTTCTTGAAAGATATCTTGAACATTGCGGCGATGAAGGCAGAAGAAACACCATGGCCCGAGACATCTGCGAGTATAACCCCCTTCTTGCCGTTTCCCAGGTCCAGCACATCGTAGTAGTCTCCGCCGACATACCCCATGGGCTCGTAGTGGAAGGCAAACTGCAGGTTCCCCTGCTCTTCCGGAGGCTTGGGGACGAGAGACTTCTGTAGTGTTGCTGCGAGCTCCAGTTCACTGTTCAGCTTCCTGTACATGTCGCCCAGCTTCTGATTTGCCTCTTCGAGCTTTTTCAGCGCAGCAGCGAGCGAGGAGGATCCGGAACCTTTCTTTCCCCTGCTCTCCATCCTCCGCTCTTCACGGAATGTTTTCAGCTGCTCCCGAAGCCGCTCCACCTCTTCCCTGTACGGCTCTATCTCCTTCACGTCTTCAGCAACAAGCATGAGTTGTTTCACGCCGCTCCCAGAGAAGAGCGGGACGAGCGTTACCTTGAAGTGAAGCTGTTTTCCGGACCGTGTACCGTTGTGTATGTAGAAAGACTGTACAACTTGTGAGTTGTCCAGTGAGGTTATATGTGCTGTCACTCCTTCGAGGATACGATCTATCTTCTTCCCAACTATCGAGGTCCCCAGGGCAATACGCGCCTTCTCGTTCGCGTCGAGAACCTCGCCGTCGCGACTCATAATGATCACCACATCACTGGCGTACTTGAAGAGCGTTTCGAATTTTTTTCTTTCTTTCATTATCTCTTCCTAAAAAACTGTACCCGACCAGCACCTGGGACAGTGTTCCTGGTAATCCAAGGATAACCTACCTCTGCTTTTAATTCAAGAGATATAACGAGGAAGGGAGTCTCGAAGCCTTCTTTTTCATCTTTCTTTTGGACCTGCCGGGGAGTGTTCCGAGTCCTCATGAAGGTATTAATTTACAACCTCCTGAGGGGAGGGTCCCCCCTCAAAGGCTAAGGCTGTATATGAGTGACGAAGAATCTGTTTTGACTTTATTACTGGGCAGGAGAGCATCAGCGAGAAAAAAAGGCGCCCGAAACATCCTCCTTTACTATGACCCTCTGCCCCTGTTACAGGCTGAAGGTCGGCACAGATTGCACATCTTCCGTACAGTATCGGCGGCTTCTCCGGCTGAAATCAGGCTTTCACGAGCTTCGGCACGAGAGCTCTAATATCATCCTAATAGATTGTAAGATACCTGCCCAGTTCCCAGTCATGGACCTGTGCAATATACTCATTCCACTCTTTTCTCTTTGCGGATAGAAAGTGGAGGTAGATATGATCGTGCAACGTCTCCCTGATGAGCGGATCTTTATCCATGAAATCGAGCGCTTCGTTGAGGTTTCCGGGGAGAGCGCTGATCTTCAACCGTCTTCGCTCCCGCATGGACAGCTCATAGATATTCCGGCTGACAGGCTCGACAGGTATGAGATCATTCTTTATCCCGTCGAGTCCGCTCGCAAGCATTACCGCAAACGCGAGATAGGGGTTTGCCGAAGGGTCCGGAGATCGAACCTCAGCCCGGGTACTCTTTCCCCTTCCTTCTGGGATCCTGCAGAGAGGAGACCGGTTTCGCTGAGACCAGGCCACGTGAGTCGGCGCTTCGTACCCCGGAACGAGCCTTTTATAGGAGTTGACAAGAGGGTTTGTTATTGCCGTGAAGCCCCTCACATGTTTCAGCAGACCAGCAATATAGTTGAACGCGATCCTGCTCAAACTGTATGTGCCCTTCGGGTCATGGAACGCGTTTTTTTCCCCCCGAAACAGGCTCTGATGTGCGTGCATCCCGCTCCCGTTGATCCCGAATACAGGTTTCGGCATGAAGGTCGCGTGCAGGTCGAAATCGTGGGCCACCTTCTTTACCACGAAACGGAATGTGGCGATGTTATCAGCCGTCTTCACCGCTTCACCATACTTGAAGTCTATCTCGTGCTGCCCGGGAGCGACTTCGTGGTGCGCAGCCTCGACCTCGAACCCGAGGCATATGAGCGTATCGACAATGGACCTCCTGGCCTCCTCACCCTTGTCAATAGGAGCGAGGTCGAAGTACCCGCCTGCATCGTGCGTCACTAAAGTAGCCTCGCCTCTCGGACCCCTTTCAAAGAGGAAGAATTCAGCCTCCGGTCCAACGTTCATTACGAAACCCATTTTCTTCGCCTCTTCGACCACCCTCTTCAGCACAGACCGCGGACAACCCTCGAACTGCTTTCCGTCAGGGTGGTAGATGTCACAGACAACCCTGGCGACCTTCCCGTAGTTCTCAGCCCATGGAAACACGACGAACGAGTCGAGGTCCGGCATAAGAAGCATATCAGACTCCTCGATTCTCGCAAAACCCTCGATTGAGGAACCGTCGAACAGTATCTGGCCGTCGAGTGCCTTTTCGAACTGAGAGACAGGGACCTCCACATTCTTGTTTACACCCATGATATCGGTGAATTGAAGCCTCAGGTACTTCACATTTTCTTCTTTCAGAATACTCATCACATCTTTTTTATCCATGGCAGCTCTCCTTTTACCAGTGATACAGTTAATGTATACGATTTTTGCACATTGTAAACATTAATCGTATCATTATGCAATATTATTTTGCAATAGGTATGATTTTAATGTGACAAGCTGCAATATTGTGCTCTTATTATTGCAGCTTTTGCTGAGGATGGTTTTTGAATCAATCGGAATTTTGGTTATCAGACTCTTGTTCTGAAGATCCCTGATCTGAAGATCCCTGATCTGCAGATCCCTGATCTGACGATCCTTCGTCTTCAGACCCCTGGTCTGAAGACCCCTGGTCTGAAGACCCTTCGTCTGAAGCTGTATCGTCCAAAAACTCATAATCGGGAAACTCGTATAAACACTCGGGGCATCTCCACTCTTTGAATTCGAGCTTGGCGCCGCATTTCGAGCACCGTATCTCCGGCTCCTTTTCCACTTTCTTCTTTTCCTTCCCGCTTTTCACTTCAACCTTGACTTCAATACTATCGAACTCTTTTGCGAGTTTTTCCGCATCACTCTTGGAGAGTTTTTTTATCACGAGTGTATCCGTTTCATTGAAGTATGCCTTGAGCTCCTCCTTGTTTTTTTTGAGAAGACCCTTGACCTTCTCGATCACAAAGTCCTCCTGCTCTTCTTCATAGATCTCCGAAATCTCGATTGAATAACGATCGTTTGTAGCTGTCATGTCGAGTCCTTATACTGAAAATTTATTACACCATCAAGCTTCGTTCGCTACAGGTTCTTCCAGCCCCATCTCCTTTTCGCGCTTTTTAGTAACAGCCGTACATATCCATATCCCCACCTCGTATAGGAGAAGAAGAGGAACCGCGAGCATTATCTGGCTCACCACATCCGGAGGCGTGAGAACAGCGGCGACGAGGAATATCCCGACAATGGTATATCTTCTCCCCTTTTTCAGCATATCCGGGGTAACAAGGCCGAACTTAGAGAGAGCGAGAATAACAATCGGAAGTTCGAACATCACTCCGAACGCGATGATCATTTTCGAAAGAAAAGAGACATATGCGTTAAGCGTTATCATCGGAGTGATATACTCTTTAGAGAAAGAGAGCAAAAACTTTATTGCAAGCGGTAATACCCCCCTGAAGGCAAAAGCCGCGCCGCACAGAAAGAGTATATATGAGACGGGCCCGAAGAATATAAGATACTTCCTCTCCTCCTTCTTGAGCCCTACTCCCACGTATCTCCATACCTGATAGAGAATAAAGGGCATAGCCACGACAATACCCGTCAGCAGGGAGAGCTTGACGATTACGAAGAAGGCCTCTGTCGGGTTGATAAAGACGAGGTTTTCTATGTTGCCTGTCTCTGTGATGAATTGCAGAATCTCGTCTATAAAGTAGTAACCGCCACCCGAAGCCGCGCCGACGACAATGAGTATATAAATCAGTCTTTTTCGGAGCTCATTGAGGTGCTGGACGATGGTTAATGCTTTGTCTTTCATAAACGCCGATCAATTTTCCGCGAATAAAAATAAATCACTAACAGTATACGTACTCGTGTCAATTGACAGTAACTGACACCCCTTTTCTGGATGGCTGCTATATTCAATAATCCCGGCGAACAATCCTCTTAACAAGACTGTCTGCAATGAATCTTCACTATTACAGGCATATATTCTTACGCCACCGGTAACTAAAGTCCTCAGAAATACATAATACTATCTTCTATCGTGCAAAGTCAATGGGTATTGAAAAACCCGAAGATCTCCGGGTTAACGATATATCTCGGTCTCCGCCCGTTAAGGACGCCTACGACCTCATCCATTCCCTGGACCTTCACCCTTGCAAGACTCTCCTCCGAATACCAGGCGATATGCGGTGTTACGACGAGGTTTTCGAGCTCTAAGAGCTTGTTTCCCTTCTGAGGCGGCTCTGTGCTCAGCACATCTATCCCCGCACCGGCGATTCTCCTATCCTCAAGCGCCTGATACAGTGCTTTCTCATCGACGATTTCCCCTCTCGCGGTATTGACGAGGACTGCGCTCTTCTTCATCAGCGCAAACGCACTCCCGTCTATAAGACGATCGGTCTCGGCTGTCAGCGGAGCATGAATACTGATGTAGTCCGCTCGTTTCAGAAGATCTTCCAGCTCATATCTTCTCTTTACCTCCAGGAGAGCAAAGATATCGTCGTCGACATAGGGATCATACGCTTCCACTTCCATACCGAAGCCCTTTGCCTTCCCAATAAGAGCCCTGCCTATCTTGCCGAGTCCTATGATCCCCAGGGCCTTTCCCCTGAAGGTGTAGACAGGTTTTGCTATGTTGTAATCCCATCGCGCCGCCCTTGTCTCCGAAATAAGCGAGGGAATCTTGCGCGCAACCGCTGTAAGGAGGGTCATGGCATGGTTCGCTACATCATCCGTACAGTACGCCGGGACATTGCTCACGGGTATCCGCTTCTCTGTCGCTGCATGCAGGTCGACGCAGTCGTATCCTACCGAAAGAGCCAGTATGAGTTCGCACTGAGAAAGGCCCTCGATCACCTCGGCGGGGATCTTTCTCGCGATAACGATGATGGCCGAAGCGTCTCTTACAGCCGATCTGAACCCTTCGTCGTCGTTCGCGCGTACCGGTACGATTTCCGCATTCGCTTCCTCCGCCCTCTTCTCAAAGTAGTCGAGGTTGCTCCATTTCATGAAAAGCCGCTGACCGGAGAGCACAATTTTTTTCAAAAAGATCCTCCTTATCCTGTACTGCTGTCAATATAATAAACCTCTCCCGTTTTTTTAAAAAAACATTTGATGTAGTGCAAATAATGTATTATAATTTGTTTTCGAATAAAAAACCAAAATGGTCGAAAGTTCAAGTGAAAGACGAGAAAAAAGAGAAGATCATAGAGACCGCGACAAAGATATTTTCCAGATTCGGCATGAAAAAATCAACGATGGATGAGATTGCTCATCGGATCAGGATCGGAAAGTCGACGCTGTATCACTACTTCGAGAGCAAGGAGGAGATATTCAACGAGGTCGTCAAGAAGGAGGCCGAAACCTTCAAGCTGTATCTTAAAGAAGAGCTCAGGCAGGCTCAGACGCCTGAAGACAAGTTCAGGGTGTATGCAAAAACAAGGATGAAATATCTGATGGAGCTCGTAAACTACTACTCGACTCTCACCGACGCATACCTCGACATGTACACGTTCGCTGAAAGGGTGAGAAAGGATTTTGCCGAGTTCGAAATCTCCACGATCTCCGGAATATTCAGGGAAGGGATCGAAAAAAAGGTATTCGAGATCGAGAACATAGACCTCACGGCAAAGATCGTGACCGTTGCCTTCAAGGGTTTCGAATACATGCTCATGACAAAGGAGTGGGACCCCGAATTCGAGGACCAGCTCGATATGCTGATAGACATGTTTTACAAAGGAATAAAAAGAAAAGTATAATTTTTTTTATCATTTTTTTCGAACAAAAAACTAAAATGGTCGAAAAGGACAGCTTTGTATGAAAACTTTTGCCCAAAAGGTACTGAAGTGGAGAGTGCCTATCATCGTCGCTACGGTCTGTATCACAATCTTTTTCAGCTTTGGCATGACGCGGCTCACGATCAACAGCGATATCACCTCCTACCTCAAACCGGGCGATGAGGTCATGGTGCTGTTCAACAGGGTCGGAGACGAGTACGGTGGAAATCAGATCGTCATGGTCGCGGTCAAATCGAATGACATGATCACCCTTCAGGGTCTCTCTTTTATCAGGGATCTCGCGGGGAAGTACTCCAGGGTGGAGGGTGTTGCTACGGTCACGAGCCTTTTGAACATCGTCGACATAAAAGACGCAGGATACGGCATCGAGGTGGGCAAGCTCATAGACGGAAACAAGATCCCGAAAAAAGAACAAGAGATAAAAAAACTCCGCAGTTACATCCTCTCCAAGGATACATACAGGGGGAAGATCATATCGGGGGACGGGTCCACAACCCTCATTATTTGTAAGCTCAACCCGAAATACAACAAGATCGAGGTTACAAAAAAGCTTATAGAAATAACCGAGTCGTCGGGAAATGAGTATGAGATATTCTACTCCGGCTACCCTGTGCAGATGATAGAGCTGAGCAGCTATATTGCAAACGACCTCAAAACTCTCATCCCCGCAGTATTCGTTATGATCCTGCTCGTCCTGTTCTTCAGCTTCCGGACCGTGAGAGGCGTCCTCTGCCCGCTGGCTATCGTGATAATCTCGACAATCTGGACGATGGGGATTCTGGGTTACACGAACACACCTCTCACGGTACTCTCCAATGTTATTCCCGTAATCCTCCTTGCTCTTGGGACCGCATACGGTATCCACTTTATCGCCAGATACTACGAGGATGTTTCCGAAGATTCCAGCCGGCTCAACGACATCCAGAAAACCATCCGCCATATCGGCGTACCGATCCTTCTCACCGCACTCACCACGATCGCAGGATTTCTCTCCTTCACTGGAGCCTACATCACTGCGATCAGTGAGTTCGGTATATTTACCGCTTTCGGGGTATTGTTCGCAATGATCCTCTCACTCACCTTCCTCCCGGCGGTTCTCTCTTTTCTGAAGGTCAAGCCCATGGCGCTTGCGAAGGGTGAAAAGGAGCACGTGCTTGCGAGGATCATGAAGAGCTCATCCGGGTTCATCCTCAAGAATGAACGCAAGATCATCTTCGTGGGGCTCGCCATTGCCGTTCTCTCTCTCATTATCATACCGCGCATCAAACCTGAAACCGCAATCATCAATTTCTTCCCCAAAAAATCCGAAATCAGAAAAGCTGACAGGATCATCAAAGAGACTTTCGGTGGGTCCACAACGATCAACGTGGTAGTAGAGGGAGACATGAAGGCACCACAGGTGCTGAAAAAAATACTGCTTTTGGAAAAGTATCTCGAACATCTTCCCTACGTACAGAACTCACAGTCGCTCGCAGACCTCATTGCGAGGATGAACGATACACTGAACGGCCGCCGTGCTATCCCCGAGACGAAGGAGGAGGTCGCGAACCTTCTCTTCCTGCTCGAAGGAGAGGACATCCTCGGGCAGATGGTAAACGCCGATTACACCGAAGGGATCGTTGCGGCGACATTCGGGTCTCTCGATTCCAAGGTCCTGAAACATACGATACGGATGATAGAAGAGTATATCGATACCAATATCGACGGTACATATCTCGTTCTGTCCGAAAAGGAGCCACAATCGGCGGAATACGCTCTCGTCGAAGAGTGGAAATACGACTATCTGTCGCGCGCCATCTCATACGATCTGCACGGCTACGGCAGCGGGTCCGGTATCGATCCTGCCGTTATAGAAGAGACCATTAAAGCTCTCTATAAAGAACGAACAGAGCTCCTCTATCCTGACAGAGAAAAAGACCTACGGCACGACCTCATACTGTTTTTCGAAGAGGAGTCTGCTGTGTATATCGAATCCGCCGCAGACATAGAGACGACCGTTGACTCCCTGATGGCCTATGCCGAGCGGGAGCGGGCCGGGGAAGGTGCTATCAACACCCTTCTCGAAGCTACCATACCGGAGCACTATTATGTCGGATACCCGGAATCCATACCGGATACCGGGGAGTTCGTGTATGCGAAGATTTTATCCGCCCAGAACGGGTCCAAGATCGCCCGAACATCGAACGCATTCGTCGGGACTCTCCTGCCGGAACACTCGGGCGATATCGACCTTGCGAAGCGGGTCGGCGACGACATCTGGGTCCTCACGGAGATGAGCGGCACCGTCGACCCCGCCCGGATCGAGGGAGGAGGGGAGTACGAATCCCTCAGGATAGGCGGCCGCCTCAGCGGCATGATCAAGATCGTCCAGCGCCTCAACGAATCACTCATAAAGAGCCAGGTCCAGAGCATCCTCATAGCCATCATCGTGGTGTTCATCATCCTCTCCTCGCAGTTCAAATCCGCAAAGATGGGCGCAGTGGTCCTCTCGCCGATAGTCCTCGTCATACTCATCAATTTCGCACTCATGGGATACCTCGGAATACCTCTCGACTACGCCACTATGCTCGTTGGAAGCATTATCATCGGAGTGGGAATCGACTACTCGATACACTTTTCCTCCAGATACAAAATCGAATACAGAGAAACACACAACGAGAGGGGAGCTTTGGAGAAGACCCTGAAAACCACGGGGACGGCGATAGTATCCAACGCTCTCATGGTATCGCTCGGTTTCTTCGTACTCGTGGGAGGAAAATTCATCCCTGTGAAACGGGAGGGGTGGATGATCGGGGTTCTCATGATAATCAGCGCATTCGCGGCGCTCGTGTATCTGCCGTCGCTCATACTAACGCTAAAGCGTTTTCTGAAACTTAATAATATGAAACCAGCAACGAAGGGAAAAAAACAATGAAAAGAGTAACCATCGGCTTGCCAATAATTCCGCTGCTTCTTGCAGCCTCTCTCTGCTTTGCTGTCGACCCGCACGATATCGTGAAGAAGGGAGATGATGTCGTTAATGCGCCGAAGGACGCGCACATCCTCACGACAATGACACTCATCGACAAAAACGGTAACCGGAACGAACGAACCTCGGAGATGTACCAGATCGGTACCAGCAAGAGGCTTGTCCGTTTTCTTACTCCTGCGGATCAGAAAGGGATAGGGTTCCTCACCCTGCCGGACGACGTCATGTACCTGTACCTTCCCGCATTTCATAAGGTCCGGCAGATCGCATCTCACGTGAAGAATCAGAATTTCGCGGGTACAGACCTCACATATGAAGATCTCAGTGAGTTCGAGCTCTCGAAGGCCCATCAGGTCGAGGTCGTGGAGGAGACGAAAGATGAGTGGGTGATAAGGCTCTACCCCAACGACGGCACAGACAAGGACTATACTCACCTGCACATACACTACCGCAAGGACAACTACTATCCGCAGAAGGTCGAGTATTACGATACATCCGGAAGCGTCTGGAAAACGATCGAGAGAAAGAATATCGAGAAGATCGGCGGCTACTGGATAGCGCGGGAGCTCGAGGTGAAAAACCTCAAGAAGAACCACGCTACTATCAGCACCATGGACAAGGTGGAGTTCGACGTGGGGCTTGGAGACGATATCTTCACCAAACGATACCTCATGAGAACCCGATAGGAGTGGCAAGATGAAAAACAGACGCAGTTTAACGGCTGTAAGTATCCTGCTGACAGCACTGATCGTCCTCGGCGGGAGGGCATTCGCCGAAGTCTCAGTAAACGGGAGCATCGAGACGGAGAACGGGCTTTTATTCAAGACATCCCTGCTCCAGAACTATCAGAACACGCTGGGGATAAAACTCGAATATGGCGCAGAGAAGTATCACCTCTACGCAAATCCTGAACTGAAGGTTTCCTCTCTCAGCACGGTATCAGATTTGAGCGAGCTGCAGAGCATCGACAGGATAGCACCATATACCCTCAATCTAAAAGAGGCGTACATCGATATCTACGAATTTCTGATACCTGTACTCGACGTACGTATGGGAAAGCAGGTCGTCGTGTGGGGCACAGCCGACAGGATCAATCCGACGAGCAGCTTCTGTCCCGCCGACCTCTCGGATCTCTTCGACTGGGGTGAGAAGCTCGGTGTAATTGCCTTTCTGATGAACTTCTACATCGGAGATATTATCATTACAGGGGTCTATACGCCTGTATTCACGCCGACTCTCCTGCCGCAGAACTTTGAGCAGATGGCAGGAACAAGCCTCGGCGCCCCTACTCTTGAGCTCCCGGGCCAGGTGCTCGGAGAATCCCAGCAGGTCGCTTTACGGGTCAACCTCCCGATATCTACCTTTGACATTTCTACTTCCTACTACTACGGCAGGTATTCCATTCCTGTAGCGTATGAAGTATGGGTACAGACCGACCAGTCCATCGAGTCTTCAAAATCTTACTTTCCCAGACTGCACGTCGTCGGGGCCGACTTCTCGGGAAACCTCTTTGACCTCGGCTTGTGGGGCGAGCTCGGCGTATTCATACCTGAGCCCTACTCGACAAAGTCTTATTACAACCATCCGTCGTTTGGCTGGATACCGAAAGATGACATTGCTTCCACCCCGTACGTACGATATGTGCTCGGAACAGACTACACCTTCAAGAACGGAATATATGTCAACTTCCAGTTCGCACATGGGTTCGACCATGAGATCGGCAAGGACCTGCTTAACGATTACTTCATTACGAGACTCGAGAAAAGCTTTTTCGACGACAAGCTCAAGATCCTTCCGCTCACTGTCATTTTCACTGTGAGCGAGTGGAGCGATATTCCGAACAACTACGGCCTCGCATGGGTTCCTGAGATCCAGTTTTTCCCCTCGGACAACCTCGAGCTCAGTACGGGCTGCTATATCCTGCATGGAAGCGGCAGCAACTTATTCAACAACCTGAAGGACAATGACGCTCTATTCTTCAAGGCAAAGGTGAGTTTCTGAACAGTCAGAAGCCTGATGTGTACAAGCCACATTCTTACCAAAAAGGCAAGAAAATCAGTATTAAGGTACTAAGGATTTCGTTAACAACGATATATAAGTTCTGTTCCGGAAAAAAACAGGATTGTTATTTCCATCCGCGGAATGGTTCATTACTTTATTACTAGCACATAAAACAAAGACAGCAGGGGCTCTTTTTATGGCTGAGAACAGTAGCATAGAGAAATACTCCTCCGCCTTTACCCTTTCCGACATGGAGATCTTCGTCTTCCCCGAACTGCTTTACGCGCTCGTCCTCGCGAATATCATGTCCCCAATAATCTGGGAGTGGAGGAACGATCCGTGGTTTGCCAATATTGAGAAAAAATCTCCGGTTCAGAGGATAAACCGTCTCAAGCAGTTTATAATGGACAACTTCGTATTCAATCTCGATCTCGAAACGTGGGGCCTCACCACAAAACAGAGAGAGCTTGAGAGGTTCAGAGGCAGCGTGGACGAGGAGACGTTAACGAAATCAAACGCCCTTTTCGGCTACGAGGGCGACAAGTACTATTTCAGCATAGACATTAGAAAGCATTTCGGCCTCGACAAGTACGGGGGAAGCGTCATCCCCTACTGGAAGACGGAAACTGTTGAGGCGATGGAAGCTTTCAGGCACAAGAAGGAATATGAAACAGGGGCCGGCGAGTGCGTCTCACTCTCCGCGCTCTATACGGCGGCTCTCTTCATTGTGGCGGGTATACCGCTGGATGACATATTCCTCATAGCGACGCCTCTCCATTCCCAGAACTTCGTCAATGTGCAGGACGGAGTTCTCTCAAACAACAGGAGGATCGTCACGAAGAACATGTGGTTCAACGGCACCTCTCTCTCCACGAAAGCGCGGCGCGCTCTCGAGAACGAGGAGGTGACGATCGTATCCCACATAACCGGGTATATCCACACGGTTTACGAAAACGCCACAATAGACAAAAAAAGCTACGGCCTCTTCAGGGAGGTTTTATCACGGTATCTCAAGGCGGACTTCAAACAGGAGATCTTATCGAGCTTCCTGCGAAAGGAGAATCAATTTCAGTCGTGCTTCCAGTACCTGCATGAGATCCATGGGAAGAGAATGTACATCGAGGTCGAGAGGATCTACCAGTATGAGCATACGAGCTCCAAGAGCTTCTCTTCGGATTCGAGGGCGACGCTGCTGGGCGAGATCGATACAGAGGAGTTCAGCTTCACCCCTATCCCGAACCGCATCACGCTCAACGACTTCGAGGAGTTCATCCGTCAGAACCCGGAATCATCCATCGAAGAGCTCGACAGGGTGATGATGAAAGAGCTTATAATAGAGAACTGTCCCAGGATGGAGGAGATGTTTCAAAGCCTCAAAGAGTTCCTGGAGGTAAAGCCCCGCCTTCCCGGCTTCAATAAAACTTTTATGTCTTCACCGCCTCTCAGAATCCCAGGCGAGTGGCCCAGAGAGCAGATAGTCGAATATGTAAACAGGGAGGCTCAAAGCAACGAGCTGTGCAGACTCGCTCAGTATGCGTACAGGGACATGGGCAGCGTAGAGTGGGAACCCTTTGTACGGGCGGCTGTGGAGAGAAACCCCGTCTCGATCGAGGCCCTTAAAGACAAAAGCCTTGGTGACGCTGCAGCCGCGATCCGCGGCCTGAAAAACGGTTCGATATACGATGGAAGCCGCCTCGCCCTTCCTGACGAGGTATGGAACTTCGGCCTTGGAGACGGAGTTGAAAAGGCGTTTCTACTCGCGAACATTATGAAAAACCGTTCGGCCCAAAGGCCGATCCTGATAGAGATAGATGGAAAAGACGTGTCCCTTACCTCAGAGGATGAAAACCACCGCTTCTCCTCATCAAAGGGCCTCGCCGCAACAATCAGCATATAAAAAGCTTCAGTTTCAGACCGCCTCTGCCGGTGACCGTTCCGAACAGTTTATGGAAGGTTTACTTGTTCCTGTTGGAATAGAACTGATAGTTGTTCTTCCCCTGACGCTTCGCCTTATACATGGCCATATCGGAGCTTTTTAACAGTTCCTGCGCAGTGCCCCCGTCGTCAGGATATACCCCTATACCAACGCTGATAGTGACACTCGACTCGTTCTTTCCGAAAGAAAACGGCTTTGAGACGCTTTCGATAATCCTCTTCGCCGCAGTTACGATATCCTCCAGCTGATATGCGTCTTCGAGTATCATTGTAAACTCGTCTCCGCCGAGCCGGGCCACTGTATCGTTCTCACGGATGCACTCGAGGAGCCTTCCTGCGAGTGCTCCGAGAAGCATATCACCCTTATCGTGGCCGTAGGTGTCGTTTACTATCTTGAAATCGTCGAGATCAAGGTACAGCACACCGAGTAGAGAATTGTGCCGGTGAGCGCGCGCAAGGGCGTGCTCGAGCCGCTGCTGAAAAAGCCTGCGGTTCGGTAGTTTCGTCAACTCGTCGTGGGTGGCCATACGCTGGAGGTGAAGCTCCGCCTGTTTTCGATCCGTAATATCGAGAATCGATAGGACGCACTTCGAAGTTTCAGGCAGAAGCGCCATTGTCATCAGCACCTGTTTTATGTTCCCGTTTCTGTCTATAAAATCACACTCGTAGCCTTTCGGCACCCTTAAAGAGCCGTCTGTCTTGAGATCGCACAACTTTATCAGTCTCTGGCGGTCCTCCTCCTTGATGAAATCAGTCCAGTACATCTTCCCCTGAATACCCTCTCGCGTGAACCCTGCCAGCCGCTCAAATTCGCCGTTCGCGAGCGATATCTTACCGTCCCCCTCTATTATGATGGAGGCTGTGCCTGTGTTCTCGAATATTGTGCGGTACTGCTCTTCACTTCTCTTGAGCTCACGCTCGGCCTGTTTACGTTTGGTGATATCGGTTATTATGCCGAGGATCGCCGAATCTCCCTGATAGTTGATGAGCTTCGTTGTGATAATAGCGTCGATCCTCCTGTCGGCCTTTGTGACGAGTGTGTACTCGTAAGGAAGGATATCATTCCCTGTCATGTGATTTTTATATCCGGTCTCGACAAGCTGCTTCGACTCAGGCGCTATAAAAGACATGAAATCAAAATCATGAGAGTAGAACTCTTCCCTCTTGTATCCCATCAACTCTTCGCAAATTCGATTGGCATAGACGACTTTTCCTTTAACGTTGATAAAGATCATGTTGGGCGAGAACTCCGCGAGATAGGTAAATAACTGCTCTGACTCTTTGCGCTTCTCCTCGGCCTGCTTCCGCATCGTAATGTCTCGACCGATCCCAACGATCCCTGAAACCTCGTCCCTGCCGTCTCGTATCGGAACCTTCGTTGTGGAAAGCCAGCGGACATCCCCCTCTCTTGTGATAAGCTTCTCCTCCATGTTGACGAGTGCTTTTCCCGTTCTCATCACCCTTTTTTCGTCATCATAGTATTTTTGTGCGAGTTTCTTCGGGTAGAAATCGAAATCAGTCTTCCCTATGAGGTCGCCCGGGCCCTCCGCTCCCATGATACGCGCTACAGACTCGTTTGCGTTGATGAACCTGCTCTTTTTGTCTTTCACGTAGATGAGATCGGGCAGGTTATCTATCATCGTCCGAAGAAGATTATGCTCTTCTTCGAGCGAACCGTCTCCCGGACCGTTTTTTTCATCAGGCTTCTCGAGACGAGAACGCCTGCCCTGAAAAGATTTCAGCTCATCTTTTGATCTTGAACTCTCTTTCAATCCTTCTATCCTCTTTATAGTAAAATCGGCAGGAACGTATGACAAAAAAAGAATTAATCAATCCTGCTATTGTTCTTTAGTACCGCTTCACCAGGTACTAACCCCCATTTCTCACACAGGAATGGGGCTAACGATTCACTTCTGTTCTTCAGGCAGAGTCCTCACGGACAGCGTCCTGAGGCGGTTTATCGCCGAAGCGAGCTCGAGTGTCCTGAAGCCGGCGTAATCCCCGGCATATCGGGAGCCTACGACATTGAGCCCCCTTTCATCTATATCGTCCGCTACCCTGCCAAGAACCTCTTCCAGTGTGCGTTTTTCATCCATGTATCTCGTCGAGTAGTGGATTGCATCCCCTATAGTCCTCGTCTGGCTGAGATGAACGAGCTGCTCCACAGCACCGAGGTCGATACGGCAGGTACCGAAATCTATGGAATGTAGCCCTTTTGAGGATATCTTCACTTCGCGCCTGCCTTTGCTGGGATCAAAGCTTTTGGAAACGGGAACACGCTTCGTAACGCTTCCGAAACTGTTTCCGCCCTCGGCCCTGCGCTCCGCCCTGTACTTACAGGCAATGGCCTTCGCATCCTCCGTCCTGTCACCGGGAGTATACTGGTCCATACAGATCACCCGGTCGGCCACATCGAAGTAATCGCCCGAACCCCCTATGGCGAGCAGCGTAGATACATCGCGGTCTCTGTAGAGAAGCCGGACCTTGTCGATGAAGGGGGTGATCGGCTCCTTTTGTTTCGACACGAGCTCCTGCATCCTGTGGTCTCGGATCATGAAGTTTGTGGCCGAGGTGTCTTCATCCATCACGAGGACACGGGCCCCGGCCTCGAGCGCTTCAATAATATTAGCGGCCTGCGAGGTGCTCCCGCTCGCATCCTCGGAGGAAAACTCCGTCGTGGATTTCCCGAAGGGGAGGTTGGAGATAAACGGCGAAATATCGACCTTCTCGATCCTTCTTCCGTCCTCCGCCCTTATCTTTACGGTTGCGGGATCGGAGGCCACGAGTTCCCTGCCGTCCCCTGGAACGTGATTGTAGATCCCGAGTTCTATGGCGTTCAGCAGGGTCGATTTGCCGTGATATCCGCCGCCGACGATGAGCGTGACCCCTTTCGGGATTCCCATTCCGGCCACCTCCTCCCGGTTGGGCAGGGAGACAGAAACCTTTAGGGAATCCGGCGACCTGAAAGGGACGACCCGTCCGCGCTCAAGAGGTCTCGGATCTACACCGCTTCTTCTGGGGAGGATCGACCCGTCGGCGACGAACGCGACGAGCCCGAGCTTCTCCAGCATCCTCCTGAGATGATCCGCATCCTCGCATGTTTTCACATGCTCGTCCAGGCGCACAGGATCGAGGTTTCTGTACAATAGCGCCCGCTCTACGATCGCCGGAAGCTCCTCGATAAGCATCGTCTCGGCCAGCCTTCCCGCAACCCTTCGTCTGAATGCAGGGAGGCCCATCCTGAACCGTGCCTCCACCCAACTGTCATCGATGAAAGCCGAGGTACGCTCCAGGATCTCTTGCCCGGGAGGGTCTATCGAAATGATTCCGCTCTTTCCCGTGGCCCGAACACCTTTCGAGATCCGTGCAGCGGCATCTGCAAACCGTCTCGTAATAAAATCACGAAGCGCTGTCTCCCTGCTCCTGCCGCTGAAGGTGTCAGTCGGAAAACCCGCCCTCTTCTGTGCCACTCTGGTTCTGAGCCGACTTGGCGAGGCGAAAGGGTCTGCCTGCACGTGATCGATTATGAGAATGAACTCTCCGAAGTCGTACTCGCCCAAAAGGTCCCTGTAGGCCTTGTATCCTCTGCCGTCTATCCTGCCGAGTATCCTCCTGAGGTCGCTTGCGCTGCGCATCGGTTCCCCCGTATCCATCGTTCTTCTCTCGTTACTATATACTCATTCTCTTTTGTTCCATCAACAGAAACGTTCTTCCTGACGGCATGTTAATAGATCGGGTGAGTGTGCTATTTCCCGGTCTCTGCGGCGGCGAGGAAAAATAGGGACAGCGCCTATTTTTTCGGGGTATCTCGGGTTTATTTGATTTGGGAGAGACCCGATTTTTCGGGTTTATACTAAACGGGAGCTGTTCCTATTTTTCCAATAAATCGCGAATCGCAAGTTTTTTAAACCAATCGGCCTTTGATTACATAATAGAGTCAGATCCGGGCTATTTCAACGCAGCCCCCAAGAAGTACGGCCAGATAATCAGCCCTAACAGTGCCCTCCAGAAAGGTAGCCCTATAAAGCCGATCGTAAACAGCCAGCCGATAAACCAGATCAGGCCAGCACACGCACCCTTTTCAGTCGACTTACGGTGTTTGGCATCATTGCTCAACTTGGTTCTCCTTTGTAGTTATGGTCCTTATAACTTGCAGCAGCAGATCACCTCTTTTTCTCAATCAGCCACTGCATGGCTTCATCGAAAGACCTGAATACTTTTATTTTAAAAGGAATTCCACCGTTCTCAGTCATTATCTGGAACATCCGGGCCATTCCGTACTCGAGATCCCTTGAGGCAATAACGGCTGACTTGCCATTCTGCCTTGTAGATCCTAGCCTTTTTACCATCATAGACGATTGTTTTACAGTTATCGTAGGGGTGTCAGCAAGAGAGGCTTTTGAGAAATCCCATATCACATTCATTGTAGGATTCCCGTCGTAGAAAGATTGAATGGCTTCTTTAAACTTTTCATCAGTTAAGCTTCCGGAACATTTGTGAATGGTCAAATCTTTCTTTTTATCAACGATTGTCTCAATCATTTTTGTTTTTTGATTTCAATTATTATATCTATTTACTAAAATTTCAAGTTTTTGTGGAGGCTCTTGTATGATACTCTTCTGAACTTTAGATCTTGTTCAAGAAGATTCTGAAGTCAATCAGTTCATTTACCAGTCGAGGAAGGGACCGCAGTTCGTAGCACTGGATAAGCCAACTGATGAGGGCGTGTTTATGCGCAAGAAGATAATGTACTCTGTTGAAATGCGTGGAAACGCAGGCTTGTAAAAGGCTACGGATACTATGAGATGGGAGTAAAGACTGTTAATGCGTAAAATCACCTCCATCAGGATAAGGCGATGTCAACGAGGCTCTCTGCCTTGATCGGTGGAGAGCCTAATAGTAAACCTTACCAGATGCAAAGCTGATGCGGGTTATATCAAGCTATTCTACTGACGGTAAAAGATGTTGTAGTACATTGACACGTCCGATGACCTGAAGTCGTCGACAATAATGTCATGGGGTATAATCTTTTCGGGGTATTTGTTATTACCACCATAATAGTAGCTTTGCTCTAACACTGTACCTGATTTGTTTATTTTCAATAATGTGAAACATTTGCTCATGCTGCGGCGATCAAGAAAAATCTGGCAATACACATTCCCTTTCCTATCCGACCAGCTATCCATTATTGTGTATGGCCCGCTCGCGAATGCCATTGGATCGTTCAACGATTGATAGAAGTACCATTCGTTATCCGATGTGAGAACAAATTTCTGAAAATGAAAAAAGTCAGCAGTGTCCGTCGCATCCTGTGTCAAATCGACGTAGGTGCCGCCAACCGGATTATCAGGGTTTATCCACGTTCCATCAAGCTTTTGTATAACATCTTCATGAGAAACAGCTATTCTCTTTGTTGCACAACTTCCGACGCAGATTAATGCAGTTAAAACAAGAATCAAGATTGATGGTAACGTTCTGGTTTTCATTTTCGAGCCTCCTTTATATTAATTCATCGAGGCTGCCTAACCAGATGCAGAGCTGATGTAGGATATGTTAAGACATTCTACTGGCGGTAATGGATTGCATAATTACCAGCGATTGGACTCATTTCATCGGGGTAACCTTGTACAGACCAAACGGATTCCCTGATTTTTCCAGAATCACTAAATTTATAGACTCCGTAATAAGTCAATAGACTGCCTTCTTCATATTGAAAGGAAGATCTCTCTTCTTCAAAAAAATACGTACATTTAACCCAAAGATTTCCCTCTTCGTCGTACCAACTACCTGTTATGGTTTTCTCAGCTATCCATGTTGGTTCAGTGTCTGTTAATTTTGGATAACGGTCATATGTTCCATCAGGATGATCAATCTCCTTTGCCATTTGACCTTTCTCATTGTAGTCTGCGTTAACCCAAGTACCATAAGTATCCTCAATAGAGATTTTCTTGCCCGCAAATAAAACTAATACAGCTACGAGTAAAATAAAGATTGAAAGGTAGGTTCTGGTCTTCATTTTTATGCCTCCTTGGTTATATTCTCAACAAGGTGCAATTACCAGATATGTAAATATTATAGTATAAAAAGGCTATAATAGATAATATATTTTAAAGAAGCCATTTTGGAGCTTGGTAACGCCGAATATCAGATGTTAGAACAATAATATGTTAAGAGAAGCGAGTGCTGAGTTGTTAAATATCGCAGAAAAATGGGAACCAATGATAACCTTGGGCTTAGTTATTTTAACTATAGTAACTTTAATTGTTATTATAATAATCCCAAAACTCATATTCAAAAATCAGGTTTTTTCCGATTTATTAAACGAATATAGATCCGCCTCCATGGGTATCGCAATCAAACACGTTTGGGATTTCTTTAGGGATGACTGTAAAAGAAAGGTTGAAAATGTAGTTAAAGAATATCAACGAATAAGGCTCATAGATGATGTAATTAATACTAATGAAGAAGAAAGGAGAAATAGCTTACATTATCACAGAAGGTTAGTATCACAATACTATAGGCATCTTGCCATGTTTCTATTTGGTAGATTTCCAAGGATTCGGGAGAGAAAGATAAAATCGTTCTTTGTTAAGGGAGATTTTGAAATTTTACAAATAATAGTACCAATCGAAGAATCGTTTGTGAAAAATGATACTCCAGGGTCTCTTGTTTTTTTATCAAAATTATATTATAAGTCTCAAAGATGGTTCGATTTCGTAATATGTAAAGATCAATACGATAAAAAAATAAACCGTTGGAAGAAGCAACTAGTTAAGAGAATTGGAAAGCCTTTAGAGGAAATTGAGAAAGAAGATAGTGGCCAGTAACTATGCATTTATCCTCTTACCTCCGCTCCGCTTCGAAGATCCTCATCTTCACAGGTGCAGGGATATCTACAAGATCAGGAATACGGGATTACCGGGCTCGAATTCTGGTAATTGAAAAAATTTTCCAGGAAGTTTAAAAGGAAGAAATATAAAAAGAAGAGTTATTTTTAATTCCCGCTTTATTTTTTGTCCAATCTAATCTATTCAGTATTTGATAATAATAGGTAATTTTTAAATATAAAGAGCTAAGCGGTTCTGTGTGTGTAAGTCCAAGAATAAAAAAAAGCGCCAGAAACTGGCGCCTTGTTGGGCAATACTGGACTCGAACCAGTGACTTCCTGCTTGTAAGGCAGGCGCTCTAGCCATCTGAGCTAATCGCCCGGTATGCATCAAGATAAGAAATTATAGGAACACGGTCAACAGAAAACCCGGTTATCCCGTGTTCCTCTCCATGATGATCCTGAGACCTTCGAGAGTGAGATCGGCATCTATCTCTTCGATCTTTTTTGTGAGAGGCACGAGGACCTCGCTCAGTCCCCCGGTTGCAACGACCACGGCCTCACCGCCGATCTCCTCTCTTATGCGGTGTATGAGACCCTCCACGAGGCCGATATAACCGTAGATCAGCCCTGACTGCATCGAGTGAATCGTGTTCGTCCCTATCGCCTTGGGAGGGGCCACGAGGTTTATCCTCGGCAGTTGTGCCGCCTTACTCGAAAGCGCATCGGCTGCGACCTCGATACCCGGAGCTATGGCGACTCCCATAAACTCCCCCTCTTTCGAAACGGCGCTGAACGTGGTCGCAGTCCCGAAATCGACGATTATGCACGCGGTATTAAAACGGCTGTAGGCCGCCACCGCATCAGCCACGAGGTCTGCGCCGAGCTCTACAGGATTGTCGATGCGAATCTTGAGCCCGGTACGAACTCCGGGGCCAATGATGAGCGGCTCTATCCCGAAATAGCGGAGGAAGAGCTCCTGAAATACGGTCTTGAGCCGAGGAACAACACATGCAATCGCAACCCTCCCCACGTCCTTGAGGGCGTACCCCCTCTCTGTGAGGAGTGTCTTCAGGAGCATCGCATATTCATCAGGCATCTTGTTCCGGACCGTTCTCACCCTCCAGTGGTCGAGCCACTTGCCCCCGTCCCACAGCCCGAATACGAGGTTCGTGTTTCCGATATCAATACATAGAAGCATCATCTACCCTCCTTCTAGACGGATGATCGCTTTCGGCTGGTTTCTATGCCACTCCAGGTTGCTACCACAACAGCCGTGAGTATTGCGGCTATGACTGCTTCCGGAAGTCCGTTAAGCAGAGCGATTGTCCCGATAAGCTGCCAGGGAATAAATTTATAAATCCCAAGTGATGTAAGAACAAGAGCGGTATTGGTGACTGAACCAGCAATGGCTGATACGGCGTAGGGAAACAATTGACTGTTTTTTTTGTATTGTCGAAAAAGCAACAAACAGCTTACAGAAGCAGCTGCTACGCAAGAAACTCCCACCGTGAAAACCATTATAATATCAGAATCGAAGCCTCCATACTTTTGGGAGAGTAACCATATGAGCGTATTGACAACTACACCTACAAATCCTGATATAATAAATATTTGACCTTCCTTAAGGTTCTTACTGCCACGGAATGCCAGCCAGGCGACCGGGCCTATACACAGCCTCGGGACAATAGAAACGAGGGGATTGACGAACCAGACGTCCGCCGGGCCTGTAGGAGCGATCGCCCCCTGAATGAGACTGAACGCGCCAAATATCAACCCGACAACCGCACCAACCACAGGTCCCTCCAGGACCGCGGCAATGATGACGGGAACATGCATGATAGTAAGCGCCGCCCCTGCAAACCAGGGGATGAAACCGAGGTGCGTCGCGCCCAGGAAAATCGAGATCGCACCCATGACTCCTGCTACAACAATCTTTCGAACTTTCTCGTTCACTCTAACCTCCTTACTAGGTGATGCAAGATAGGGTTATCCGTATCGCCATACCTCAGTAGATTGCCCTTACCGGGATATAGTTGACAGCGAGCGTCAATCCAACCACCGTGATAAAAATAAAGGCCGCCTTGTAATCTGCGCTCCTAAGCTTCAGACGCACACGGTGTGTGCGCTCCTTCCCTCCCATATAACATCGAGACTCCATAGCCTCCGCCATGGCATGGGCGTGCTTCAGGCTGATGATGAACATCGGCACAAAGAGGGGGAACAGCCTCCGAAGCCTCTTCAGGCCCCTCCCCTTCCCGAAATCGGCTCCTCTCGAGGCCTGCGCCATCATGAGCCTCTCCATCTCGAAAACGAGTATCGGCAAAAAACGTATGCTGATATGCACTACCATAGCCAGCTCATGGGCCGGAAGACCGATCCTCCCAAGAGGCCGGACAAGGTGCTCGACCCCGTGTATGAGCTGGTTCGTCGAAGTTGTAAACGAGAAAAGGCTCAAGCCCAGCACGATGACAACAAACCTTCCGATCAGGAGGACGCCCGACACAAGGCTCTTATCTGTCAGTGTGAACCATCGCCACTGCCATATGACGGCCGCATCCTCGCGAAGCTGGGGAATGGCGAACATCTGAATTATCGCCAGTACGATCAAAAACGGGATAACCGGCTTCAGCGCCCTGAAAGCGAGACCTGGTTTTACGCCGATGCTGAACAGCACAGCTACGACCGTTATGAAGAGCATCGCAATGGCGGCAAGCCTGCTCGCAAGTATACCGGACAGGATAAGCAGCACGGCCATGATGATCTTCACCCTCGGGTCGAGTCTGTGCACAAGGGAGGAGCCGGGAATGAACTGTCCTATGCTCAGCTTCAGCGAGAGCTCGAACTCGGGGCTTTTATGCACCTATAATCTCCTCGATGGCTTTTATCGCCTCTTCAACTGTGAATGCTCCTGATCGTACAGGGAGGCCTTCAGCCTTCAGCCTCTCTATCACCAGCGCGGGGATAGGGAGTGTAAGGCCGTGCCGGGTGAGGATATCCGGATGAGAGAAAACTTCCCTCGCTGTGCCGGTCAATACAACCTCCCCCTTTACAAGAACATAGATACGGTCCGATAGCTCCGCAACATCCTCCATGCTGTGGGAAACCATAACAACCGCACGACCAGGCACTTTCTTCCATCTTTCGATGATCTTAAAGAAGTCGTTTTTCGCCGACGGATCGAGGCTGGCGGAAGGCTCGTCAAGCACAAGCACTTCCGGGTCCATGGCGAGAACTCCGGCTATCGCAACCCTCCTCTTCTCGCCTGTACTGAGGCTGGAAACGAGCCGGTCCTTGAACAGAAACGGAAAACCAACCATCTCCAATGCTCTTCGCACCCTCTCCCTTACTTCTGAGGGAGAAAACCCGAGGTTCCTCGGCCCGAAAGCCACGTCATCTCCCGCATATCGTTCGAAAAGCTGGTTTTCCGGATTCTGAAACACAAGACCCACCCTTCTCCTGACCTCCCCAGCATCCGCCGCAGGGTCGTTCAGGGATCTTCCGAACACCCTCACATCCCCCTTCTGCGGCCTCATCAGCATGTTGAGATGATAGAGAAGTGTTGATTTTCCGGAACCGCTCGGGCCGATAATACCAACGGTTTCACCTCCCCGCACTTCGAGGTCCACTCCGTGCAGCGATACCGTCTCAAGAGGTGTCCCGGGAAGATATGAGTGCGCGAGCCCCTTCACTTCGATCACAGGACTGTTCTCAGCCGTCACCTGCAACGCTCCTTTCACCCTTAGCTGCCAGCACAGCCCGAACAAGCGTTTCTACGGAAGAGAGTCTCGAAGGCTCCAGGAAAAGCCGTCGATGTATGCCTCTTGCTATCCTCACCGTGCAGGGAAGATCGAGCCTCAGTTCCCGGAGCATCCGCTCTCTCGAAAAGACCGTGTGCGGGTCTCCGTCGATCGCCACCTTCCCGCCGGAGAGCACCACTATTCGCTGGGCACAGGCAGCCTCCTCCATGCTGTGGGTGGCAAGAACAACCGTCATGCCCTCCGAATGGAGCCTTCGGACGGTGTCGAGAACGCTCTTCCGTGATACGGGGTCGAGCATGGAAGTAGCCTCGTCGAGCACGAGACAGCCCGGGCGCATTGCCAGGACCGAAGCAACGGCTACAAGCTGTTTCTGCCCTGCAGAGAGAAGGTGGGGAGGACGGCTCTTCAGCTCTGTCACCCCTGCCGCAGCCATGGCCCAGTCCACCCTTCTTCCTATCTCGTCTTCCGGCAGACCGAGGTTTTCGGGCCCGAAGGAGACCTCATCCTCAACGAGTGTCGTGATGAGCTGCGTATCGGGGTTCTGAAACACCATTCCAACCCTGCTTCTGATCTCCCTCAAAGCGGAGGAGTCCTTTGTGTTGTATCCCGAGATCCAGACATCACCTGCCGTAGGCACGAGAAGTGCGTTCAGATGCCTGAGGAGGGTCGATTTCCCGGAGCCGTTGGCGCCGACAACCGCGACGTATTGGCCGGGCGAGATAGTAAGGTCGATTCCTCTCAGGGCGAAGGACCGTTCAGATACATCCCCTGCGCCCTGATGTTCGTATGAATAATAGAGGTCTTCGATACGTAAAAGCTCCATAAACCCTATCGCTTCCCTTACATTTTTTAGCGGGTGAACGGAACAGCTGGTGCGATCGTTCTACGTATTTTAGAAAAGGCTTCACGAAACGACTCTAATTCCGGCATTCGCCGATTAAAGCTGTTGGGGCTGAAGCCTTTCATGAATGATACGGGATGACCATTAAGGCGGGAGTAGGAAGATTTTTACTGTTGTTCGATCCCGGCTGTCTCGGTCATCTCTGATCCAAGCACCCGTTGTTTTGTATACAACTTTTATATATCCATTCACATACTCCTAAAAGGGTGAAAAGTCAAGAAAAAGAGGGAGCATGAGAGAGAGCATGAGGGAACAAATGTTTATCAAGCTTTACTTTCTTGCTTTTTTCATTATCTTTTATTGCAAATAATCAGCTCTGTGTAAATAAAATCGTTTTTTGTAACGATAGCGCGACAGAGGATATGGTAATCGCAAACACCATGCCCAACGAAAAAAGATGGTAAATACTAAACCCACCAAAGATATTATCAGGGCCTGTCCGAAGGTGCTCCTTCACGATCATCTCGACGGCGGGCTTCGTCCAGAAACTGTAATAGAGCTCGCCGGAACTGAGAGTATCTCCCTTCCGGAAAAGGATTCCAAACGACTCTCCGAATGGTTTTTCAGGGGGGCCAACAAAGGGAGCTTGAAGGAATACCTCGAGGGGTTCTCCTACACAACAGGGGTCATGCAGACAGAAGAGGCTCTTCACCGAGTCGCATTCGAGATGATGGAGGACATGAAGAAAGACGGCGTCGCATACGTCGAAACGCGGTTCTCCCCTCTCTTTCACACGAAGCGCGACTTGAGCTATGACCAGATCGTCGAAGCCGTACTGCGCGGTCTCAAGGACGGGGCCCGCAAATACGGCAATAAGTTCGGGTTGATAATCTGCGCAATGCGCAACACATCTCCCAAGCGATCTCTCGAGATGGCTGAACTGGCGGTTCGCTTCAGGAACCAGGGTGTCGTAGGGTTTGACCTCGCAGGTGACGAGCTGGGCAATCCTCCGAAGGACCATCTCGAAGCGTTCCACTATATCCAGAGGAATAACTTTTACATCACCATTCATTCGGGAGAGGCGTTCGGAAAGGAATCAATATGGCAGGCCCTCCAGTTCTGCGGAACGCACAGGATCGGACACGGCATCAAACTGAAGCACGATATCATGGATCAGGATGGTGATATCATCGAAATGGGAAGCCTCGCACAGTATGTGCTCGATCGCAGAATACCGCTCGAAATATGCCTCTCCAGCAACCTGCATACGGGCTCTGTCCCGCACCTCAGGTACCACCCTTTTCCCATATTCTACAGAAACGGCTTCAGGGTTACCCTCAACACCGACAATCGGCTGATGAGCAGGACGACTCTGACAGATGAGTTTTTCCTTGCGGTCAAACACTACAACCTCACCCTCCGAGACATGGAGAAGCTTTCTCTCAACGCGATGAAGAGCGCATTCTTCAATTTTCCTGCAAGGCTCGACATCATATACGACGTGATAAAACCCGGATACGCCGATATCAGGAAGAATCTGCAGAAAACAGGTTCTGCCCGCAGTAACGCCGATGGTACAGCCCGTAAAACCAGATAAAAATCTACAGACGAGAGGATTTCAAAGGGATGAAAATAGACGTATGCGGGCTCGGTAACCCTCTTATGGATATTCTGGTGTACATAGACGAAGAATTCCTCCAGCGAAACGGATTGCACAAGGGAATTATGCACCTTATCGATGACGAGCAGAGGAGCAGGCTGCTCTCTCATATTGAGGACAGAGACCGCGAGTATCAGGCAGGCGGTTCATGCCCTAACACGATAGCCGCTCTGTCGCTTCTCGGAGTACGGGGAGCTCTCATGGGAAAGATCGGCAATGACGAGATGGGGGTTGTATACAAGGAGAAGATACAGCAAAAGGGGGTACTATCGTTTCTCAAGCAGATAGATGGGGCCACAGGAACGAGTATCATCCTCATCACTCCGGACAAGGAGCGTACTATGAACACCCATCTTGCCGCGTGCAGGGAGTTCACGAGAGAGGACCTTCCGCTGCACATCGTAAAAAACGCGAATATCTTTTACTTCACCGGGTACATGTGGGATACAGAAAACCAGAAGGATGCAACGAGGCTCGCAATACAGGTCGCCAAAGAGAGCGGAACAAAGATCGTATTTGATGTGGCGGACCCGATGGCAGTCGAACGGTACAGGGATGATTTTCTCGAGATGATAGAGAGAGATGCAGACATCGTTCTCGCGAACAGGCGGGAGGCGGAGCTTCTGACAGGAGAAAGCATCGAAAACGCCATCATAACGCTGAACAATCTCTGCCGCACGGCGGTCATTAAAAACGGTGATAACGATACCCTCATAGGATGCGAAGGAAGAGTGTGTTCTGTACCCGTCTTCAAGAGTGACGTGAAGGACACGACAGGCGCCGGAGACAATTTTGCCGCCGGATTCCTCTACGGGCTCATGAACTGCTTCGATGTCAGGCTCTGCGGGATCGCGGCCTCTTTCGTCGCGGCGAAAACAATTGAGAAGATAGGAGCTCAGGCCCCTGACAATATCAAAGGGCTCGTTGAAGAGATGCTGAGAGAGCAGAACATATGACGGCGTCATACCATGAGGAGAAAGAAACGCCTCATAGAAAGCGTTATTTTGTCTATGATGCGCTGGAAGGCCTCCTTCAGAAGGCCCGCTGTGTAATATTCGATATGAACGGTCTCATCGTAGACGATGAACCGCTTCAGCTCGACGCCATGAACAGGGTGCTCGAGTCCTTCGGCATCAGGCTGAATGAAGAGTACTGGATAAAACGATGCGCCGGCACAAAGTCCGAGGAGTTCACTAAGAGGATTCTCAAAGAGAACAAAATAGCGTGCTCAGAAAACAGGGTGCACGACCTGGTGCAGAAGAAGAACGAACAGTACAGGGCACTGACCGCAAAGAATATAAAAGCCCTCACGAGACCCGGCGTGATTGAGCTCATCTCCCACGTGCATGAGGACTCGTATCAAACGCTTGCACTCGCAACTACGGCATCGGAAATCGAGATGGAAGCTGTTCTCGGCGATGAGGGGTTGAATATCAGAAACTTTTTTCGATATGCCGCATCCGGGAGTGATGCCGCCCGAAGCAAACCGGACCCCGAAATCTACAGCTACATATCCGGCCTCTCCCATACAGAACCGGCGGAGTGTCTCGTGTTTGAGGATTCCGGTCCGGGTCTGCTGGCGGCAACGAGAGCAGGCATGCCGTGCATCGCGGTCCCGAACCGTTTTACCGCAGGTCAGGACCTCGGTGGTGCATCCTTTGTCATAAGCGATCTCACCAGTAATGCACAGATCCTTCACCCCGGAAGCCTCGTATGAAAGAGCAGAAACGGGACCTGAGAAGCGAAAGAGCAATCGGTGTCTCGTACACCCTCGGCGCATTTACGCTCTGGGGCTTTCTCCCGCTCTACTGGAAAGCCCTGAAACAGGTATCATCCCCGCAGATCCTTGCGCACAGGATCCTGTGGGCATTTGTATTCGTCCTCGTTCTGGTCTTGATACGCCGCAGATGGCATGATATACGCCGCTCTATATCGTCGAAAAGAAACTGGGTCACATGCTCGGCCAGTGCCTTCTTTATCGGTATCAACTGGTTTATATACGTGTGGGCCGTGAACGCAGACCACGTTGTCGAGACGAGCATGGGCTATTTCATCAATCCTCTCATCAGCGTACTGCTCGGAATTCTATTTCTCAAAGAAAGGCTGGGATTCTGGCAGGGCGCCTCAGTACTGCTCGCGCTTTCAGGCGTGTTTTACATGACCTTCATGTACGGACAGTTCCCCTGGATCGCCATCTCTCTCGCCACCTGTTTCGGAACATACGGCCTCTTAAGAAAGGTTGCAGGCGTGGATTCGGTTACAGGGCTCCTCTTGGAGACCGCAATCCTGTCCCCGATCGTGGTCACATACCTTGTGATTCAGGCTGTACTCGGCAAAAGCGCTTTCGGGACGGCCTCCGTCCCCGTTCATCTCCTTCTCATCTTCTCGGGAGTTGTCACTGCGCTGCCGATAATCTGGTTCGCTCACGGGACGAGAAGGATACCTCTCTCCATGGTGGGATTTATTCAGTACGTTGCACCCTCGCTCCAGCTCGTGATCGCTGTCCTGATTTTCAGAGAACCTTTTACCCGTACTCACCTCGTAAGCTTCAGCCTTATATGGGGCGCGCTGCTTCTTTTTACGCTATCACACACCTCATGGATGAAGCGTATCGAGCCTCGGATCCCCGGAAAAACCGTGAACGAGCGCCGCTGAAGCATCAGTTCACTACTATTTACGGTGGGTTTTTACAGAAAGGGCTTAAGGCGGTTTTCTCATAGCAATGGGTTTAAATGATGACTTGGCGGAGTAGTATAATCTTATGTAATAGAGCCAATGTCAAGTTTTTATCGCTAAATGGAATTATTTATAGGGTTACAGAAACCGGAAGTTAAAAACGGCAGGAATATCGACATTTAATTAAAAACTCGATTTTCGACCTAATAAATAAAGTTTACAATGAACAAGTCGCTAAAAGCCCCGTTCCTCCCTATTTACGATTGCACATGAGAAACGGGAATGAGTGCGGTTTTCTCGTAGTTGATCAGTGGCTTTGCGGTATTTTAAATAAGTATATGGAGAGAAAAGCGCTAAAATATACATTCCTTCGTAACGGAATGGGTATTGAAGCCCACGTTCCTTACAGTTTGCTGTTGGTCATGAGAAACGGGGTTTAAGCCTCTTGCAGAGCGTTATGAAATCCGCTACAGAGAGGTCCTCCGCCCTAACCCGCTCGTCTTTGAAGCTCTCGCGGACAACAGCCCTGACCCTGTCCTTGTCGATACCGAGCTCGGAAGATGAAAGGTTGTTTACGAGGTTCTTTCGCCTGCTCGAGAACCCAGTTTTCGCCACCGTCTTGAAGAACTCAGGATTGACGGGAAAATCTCCTCTTTTGGGGACCATCACGACCACGGCGCTGTACACCTCAGGTCTGGGGAAGAAGTTGGACGGGGACATGTTTCTCATCGGAACAGCGATCTCTGCCATGTACTGGAGGTAAACCGAAACGTAGGAGTAATTCTTTGCACCCGGTTTTGCTGTCATACGCTGTGCTATCTCCTCCTGCACAGTGCCCGCAATGCGGCAGACCCGGGGGTACTCCTCTATTATCTTGATCATCGCCCTGATGCCTATACTGTAGGGGAAATTGCTGATTACCGTTGTAGGGGTACCGGCTCCATTCAGCGTTGAGAGGTCAGCCTTCAGAAAATCCGCCTCGACAACCCTTATATTCTGGAAGCCGAGCTCTTGTGCCTTCTGTCTCAATACCCGCGCAAAGCCCCTGTCCACCTCGCAGGCGATCACAGTTTCAACCTGCCGGGCTATGGAAAACGTCAGTGCCCCGAGCCCGGGCCCGATCTCGAGGACCGTGTCATGCGCACAAAGGCCTGCTGTCGTGATGATATGTGAGGCGATATCGGGGTTAATGAGGAGGTTCTGCCCGTACCTCTGTTTGAGCGCAAGGTTGTTTTCTCTCAGCACACGGATGATACCGGAAGGCGACAGTATTCGCTCAATGTAGCTCATGGTTTTCACCGGCGGGTTGCAAGGCAGCCTTCTTCAGACTGCCGCAATCCATCAGGACGTTACTTTAATGCTGTGGAGGAGCTTTATGAACTCCTCCTGTTTCACGAGGTCTATAGGCCGTATCTGCGCAAACTCCACCGCACTCTTGGTGAACGGCGAGGTGGCGAGACAGATACTCCTCAGTGAGCCTATCTTTCTCATCACATCGTAGAGTCCCCGGATCTCGTCGTATCCTACCGGTTCAGCGCTTCGGTAGATCCTCACTATTATCGTCGCCTTCTTCGCATCCCTCCACCTGCTCTGGGTCTCGAGGGCATAGATCTCCACGAGGTCCTGACTCTTAAGGAATACGTCGTGTACAGCAAGGCCCATCGAGCGAACGATAAGCCCTGCAGTGTTCTGGAAGTTTTCCTGAGAGGCGGTCAGAAAGTCTTTAAGGTAATCGTCCGCTCTCAGGGTGCTGTAGAGTGCGAGCTTTTCCGATACGTCCCTATATTTCGGGTTTTTTCTATATATCTCCTCCCAATGTTCCACGGCCTGGAGGAGGTCCTTGTCGAGCTCGTAGCAGCGCGCGAGCAGGTAGTGCGAGGCGATCACAGCCGGAATGTCTTTCTCTCCGACCCGTAGAGCCCGCTGGAGCTCGTTTACTGCCCGCTGGCGCTCTCCCTTGATAACGAAGATATTCGCCCGCTCGAGAAGAGCCCGCTGCTTGAGGTCGGGGTCCTTTAAGGCTTTCTCGAAATGAGTGAGAGCAGCAGAGGGGTCCCCGCTTGTCCTCGCTATCCTACCGAGATGATAGTGACTCATACTGTTCAGGGGGTCGTACTTCAGCGCCGTTAGAAAAACCTGCTTCGCCTCATTTACAAGCTGCTTCTTCAGGTATATCCTTCCCAGCCTCACATGAGACTCGACATGCTTCGGATTGATCGTCACGGTCTTTTTATAGTTCGCAAGTGCGGAGTCGGTATAGTTTCTCTGCTCGAAAAGCCTTGCTATCTCATAGTAGTTTTCGTAGTTGCCCGGCTCGAGTTTTGACAGCAGGATATACTCCTTCTGGCTTTCGTCGATCTGTCCGAGCTTGAAATATTCCTCAGCAAGGCGCCTTCGTACTTTTCTCTGGGTCGCTGTACCGGTAAAGCTGCCCGCATTGGTGATGTACCTGTACTCTACGATGGCGAGATCGGGCCTGTTTTCCGTCCTGTAACATTCACCGAGCCACCAGTGGGCGTCAGGATTTCTCTCGTTCCGAACGAGGAACGTCTTTGCCTGCCGTATCGCCGCCTTGATGTTATTGTCTGCTATCAAAGATTCGAGGCGTCGGAGTTTCTTTGGAGAGATCACAGTCTTCAGAAGGAAGAAGGTAAACACAGCGAATCCGGCACTGCCGAAAACAACTGCAAAGACCACTACATTACTCACGGACGATCCTCTGAATCCATATTAACACTTCACAATCTGAACATTTTTACGATACTATTAACGAGATCATATAGTCAAAGATAAATCAATAGATTATTGTAGTGTATATGAAGCAATTATTAAAGATACTCGCGGCCTTTATCCTCTCGTTCTTTATACTCTTCGACATTTATGCGGCGGAAAACGAGTTTTTAAGCAAAGGCCTTTCCTACTACCAGAAAAACGAGTTCGAACTGGCCTCCGCCCATCTCGAAGAGGCAAAGAAGCTCGAGCCGCGAAACCCGAGGGTATATTTCTACCTCGGGAACAGCTACTATCAGATGAACGAGCTTGACAGCGCGATAGTGAACTTTACGGCCGGACTCGATTATGCAGGCAACAAAGGGCCGTTCTTCTTCAATCTGGGGAACTGTTACTTTCTCAAAGAGAACTTCAAGTTTTCCTCCGATATGTACTCTCAGGCCATACTCCACGACCCTTTACTCTTTGATTCATATCTCAACGCGGGGAACGCGTACTACAGATCAGGCGATTATGTAAAAACCATCACCCAGTGGGAGATGTACCTGGAAAAGAAAGCGGATACCCCGCAGTACAAGAGTATAGAAAAGGCAATCGCATATCTACGTGAGGAGCTCGAAAGAACGGCTGCCGAGGAGAGTGGGATCGACAGGGACACAGGCCTCGATGCCGACCTTCTCAGCGATGTGATGGAAGACCTTGAGGGACTCATCAACCGTACAGAGAATCTTCTCGAGACAAGTGAGAAACCTATTGACGACCTCTCGAGCGAAGAAATAGAAAGATAAGGGAATAAAACATGGCGAGGATGAACAGAGGACTCCTTATCATCGTAGCTGCTATAGTCATCCTGTTGATAGGCGGCGGCTCCTTTCTGCTCCGGCAGAGGGTGAAAAGTAAAAGAGAGCAGGTTACCAGCGAACCGGCGGTCGTCGAACCGGGGGTTATCGAACCGGGGGTTATCGAACCGGGGGTTCGGGAAGAGACCGATAAGGTCGAAAACATGATGAAGCTCGCGAGGTACTACATCGATAAGGAAGAGTATGACCTTGCAAGGGTTCAGCTCGAGCAGGTGCTCCTCCGGGAACCTGACAACGAGCAGGCCAGGGCTCTTCTGGAACAGGCTCTTGACAGAAAGCGGAGCAGGGAAAAGGAGGATCTCAAGAGGGAGGAAAACAAGCTCGATCGCGTCGTGACGACCCTGAAGGAGAATCTCCCAGCGAAAGGCGAGGAAGAACGGCGGAGGGAGAGAGATAAGCAGGAGAGGCTGGACATGGAGAAGGAAAAGTCGGACCGACTGAATCGGGCGAACGACTTTTTCCTAAAAGGACGGGAGAGCTATGAGAGGGAGGACTTTTCAGACGCCATCAGCAACTTCGACCGCTCACTCTCACTAAAGCCCGATGACGCAGTGACGCTCTCATATCTCGGGACGAGCTACTTCGAGCAGGACGACTCTTCACAGGAAAACATCAAGCGGGCGATAGAATCAAGCAAGAAGGCACTGGCAATCGACCCCACGCTTTCCAGACCCCACTACACCCTCGGCCAGATCTACGACAAGCAGGACATGCTGGACAGTGCTGTCACCGAGTATAGAAAGACGCTCGAGCTCGATCCGAACAATGGAATGGCCTATTACAAACTGGGAATAATACAGTACCTGCAGAGAAGCTACCAGGACGCGCTGAAATCGTTCTCCAAGGCAGCGGAGCTCCTGCAAAACTATCCTCAGGCCTACTATAACCTGGGGCTTACCGCCCAGAATCTCGGAAGGACGAACACCGCCATCAACGCGTACAACAGTGCACTAAAACTGAAAAAGGATTATACAAAGGCGCTCATCAACCTCGGCCTCCTCTATTACGAAAATAACTTCTACGACAGGGCCATAGGCTACTACAGAGAGGCCGTCTCCTACGAACCGAACAACGTCAACGCCCATATAAAGCTCGGCGACGCCCTGAGGTCGAAGACGCAGTTCGAAGAGGCCAGGAAGGAGTATGAGACAGCGCTGGGGATCGACCCGAAGAGCCACCTCACCAACTATAACCTGTCCATTCTCTATGAAATGGAGGGAAAATACGATCTCGCGGCCACAGAGCTCGAGAAGGCCATCGAGCTCTATCCTTCTGACAAGAGGTACTACTACAATCTCGGGAACATCTACGCAGGCCTCAAGCGGTATAACGAGGCAATAAGGGCATATGAGAACGCCATCAGGCTGGACCCCGACTACATGGAAGCGTACAACAATATCAGTGACATCTATATCAAGAGCAACCTCTACGACAAGGCGCTCACAACATTGCGCAAGGCGATAAACCTCAACCCAAAGTCGCTTCCAGCGAGGATCAATCTCGGAAACGCCCTCTTGAAAACCGAGCTCTACAACGAAGCCTCAGAACAGTTCAAAGCGGCTGCAGACATAGATCCGCTCTCTCCGGAAGCGCACTACGGCCTCGGAACGGCCTACGTGAAGCTTGGAAAGGAAGACGAAGCGGTGACCGAGTTTCTTCGGGCAATAAAGTCGAATAAGTCATTCGTGCAGACCTACGAACCGCTTGGAAACCTCTTTTTGAAACAGGGAAAGAAGAAGGATGCGCTGACGATCTATAAGTCGCTGCTCACCGTCTCTCCTGAATATCCCGAGAGGGCGAAGATAGAGAGAATCATCGCACAGCTCGAACCCTCATTATAACATCAAAGGAAAGCGCCGTATGGAAAGTGCGCTCTATTCACTCCACATTCTGATATCCGGAAGAGTGCAGATGGTCGGGTTCAGGTACTACACCGTAAACCGTGCGCGTAAGTACGGGTTGAGCGGGTGGGTGAAAAACATGTACGACGGAAAGGTAGAAATAGAGGCAGAGGGAAACCGCTCAAGTCTCACGATGTTTCTCGAAGATATAAGAGTCGGCCCTTCCTCGGCTGAGGTCTCCCAGGTTCTGGACCACTGGTCTGAGATTGACAGCAAAAACCACAGCGGTTTCAACGTTGTCTTCTGACCCCTTCACCTTTTGAAAACACGTTCACCGTTACTATGCCTCCGAGGATGAGCACCCCTCCGAGCCAGAACAGCCAGGAGAACCTTTCCTGTAAGATGATGAGAGACAGTATCACGGCAAACATGGGGGTCATGTATATGTAGATCGAGATCTGTGAAGCGGGAAGACGTTTGAGGCAGAAAAACCATATCGGATAGCTTATTCCTATCATCCCTATGCCGAGCAGGAGCATGAGAAGCCATGTAACGGCTCCCGCCCGGACAAGACCCTCCATCCCGACTGTACGGGAGGCCATTATCACGAGAAGCACGGCCCCTGAAAACAGCGCGAGGGTCACTATAACGACAGGATCGTTTTGTGCGAGTATCCTCTTCGCAAAAACAGAGTAGAGAGAAAACACTACCGCAGCGCCCATCGAAAAAAGGCACCCTAAGATACCGACCTTGCTCCCCAGCGTGAACCCGCGGTTGAATATTACGAAAACGACCCCAACCCCTGCTGTGAGAATTCCTATTACTCTGTTGCGGCCTATTCGCTCTCCGAGGAAGATGGCCGCAAAAAGCATTATGAGAATTACGTTGGTTGATATGAGTATTGCGTTCATCGACGCCGGGATCCGCTTCAAGGCGCTGAAGGTCAGGATCTGATACAGAAAGAATCCGAGCACCCCGAGTAGCAGAGAGAGAAGAAGATCCTTCTTAGGCAGTCTTACCAGCGATCCTATTCTGCCCGTAAGCGCGCAGAAGAGCAGAAGGCATATAAACCCGACAGCCAGAGTCACGCTTCCCAGCTGAAAAGGGTGAAGCTCCTTCAAGATGATTCGGCCGACCGGGTGCCCGAGCGCCCAGAAGAAGGTTGCGATCGGCATGAGCAGATGTTCTATCCTGAACCTAGGCCCTCTTCGCTCCATTTGCACGGCTCCTTTGTTAATTGAGCTCCGGTTCCAGCGGTCCGAGAAGGTCCTCCATAAAGAACAGCACTCCCCTCTGTCCCGGCATGAAGCTCGACGGGACCCAGATATCGGGGCCGTATTTCAGCGTGACGGCTAGACTCATACCCTGCCACGTCATTCCCCTCCCCAGAACTCCGTCGGCGCCCCCTATCGCATAATCAGCCTGCAGGAACAGCCCCGGCCCTATGGTGTTCGCCCTCGCGGATACGAGTGTCGTCCTCGACTTGAAGCTGGTGATTGCATTCTGCTCGATTGTCAGCGGGTGGAGCCTGGCCGCAATACGGTGCGTCTGCCTCTTCCACTCCGCCTCAGTGGAGTATTCTCCTACAAAATGGGGCTCCCAGAATGCGATGTGAAACGCCCTCCCGATCCCGTATACCACGATGAGCCTTGCTCCCCTGCTCTTCAGCTCGAAGATCTCATCCCCGTAGTTTGATAGCGCCTGTTTCGTGGCAAAGTGCCTCTGGCGCTCCGGTACCGTGAGCTTCCCGAGAGGTCCGTAGAAGGCGTGCTCCATCGCATACTGGAAAGAACCCCGGTTTGAAGGAGCAAGGGTATTCCCCTCTCCGTCGCTCCACTCATCCATGTTGAATCCGTGCACGTGAGAGCAGTCCACGTTCCATTGAGTAAGAAAGTACACGGTCCACCTGTACATACCCATCGGGCCGACCGGGAGAATGAACACCACCTGCTTATCCTCCTGCTTCGCCATCTTTATCACATAGGCTATCTCGTGCCCCAGGAGAGTGTCGAAGTCTTCGATACTCTTCGTGGGAGCGATCCGAAAATCAGAGTGCCAGAAAGACTCTCTCCCCTTTATCTTTTCAGGCTTCAGGCCGCAGCACCGGTCTATCTTTTCGAGATCCCAGCCTTCCGGAAAAAACCCTTCAAGCATGGAGCCCTTGATGGTAGTCAGCAAATTTATCTCTCCCATTCTCTCCTCCTATGGATTGTATGCTTTTATATCTATAGTGGTCCGCACCAAAAACCTGCGAGAAGTGCGAAAGTCCCTGCAAGAGACAGTATATCGTCTATGAGAACCCACTCATCAGGGGCATGAAGATTGTCGCCCCTCGGTCCGATTATTACGGAGGGCATTCCACCCACTTCCCCGTAGAGTGCGAGATCGCACGAAAACGAGGCGCCGCCGACCCCGGGGTCCCTGCCAGTGTATCTCTTGAACGCGTCGACCACCGCTTGTACTGCCGGGTCTTCAGGATCGCTCTCCCATGCCTTCACGTAGTGGTAGGTAGGCACTATCTCGATCCTGAATCTTTTCAGCAGATCGTCCTTTTTTGTGTAACTGTTCCAAAACTCCCTGAATTCACGGTAGAACCGCTCTTCCGACATACCGGGGTAACACCATATGATCCAGGAGAGCCTTGTAAAAAGAGGTGTGCCAAGCTGGGTAAATTCACCCTCCTTTCTGGAATCTATGCTCCACAGGATCACATTAAGCTCTTTTCCGGGTCCGGTAAAGAGCGGGTGATTGTTCGCCCTTCGCCACTCCTTCTCATATCGAGAGAAGAGATCGACCACCCTGGAGGCGGCGGAAATCGGGTTCGGGATGGCTGTGCCCATGTAGGGCATCCCTCCCTTTCCCTCTATGACAAGGTCTCCGAGGAAAGCTCCGAGAGACGCGGGACAGACCTCCATCCTCGTCGGCTCGGCAAGCACGGCGAGATCTGCGTTGTACCCCTTTAGCCGGGAGGCAAGGGTTCCGTTCCCCCCTGCAAACTCCTCATCCACAACTGTCTCGAAGATAACGTCCCCGGAAGGTTCCCATCCGAGCTCTTTCAGGGTCTTCAACGCCCAGAAAGAAGCGGCGATCCCTCCCTTCATGTCGCACGAGCCCCTCCCGTACAGCCTGCCATTTTTAACAACAGGTTCATACGGCCTGCATACCATCCAGTTATCCGGCTCAAACGGCGCGACGTCGGTGTGCCCGCTGAAGAGTATTGAGCGCCCGCTTCCCCTTCCCTTCCAGGTTGCGGCCAGGTTCCTGCGTCCTCCGCTGTAATCCCTCCCTTCAAGCCATGAGGGGTGATCTCTTATGCCCTCGACCTCCTCCGGAGAAAAGAGGTCGGTATCCCAGCCCAGGGCTTCGCATTCCGCTTTGATAAACTCCTGGGCCTCCCCCTCGGCTCCGTTCGGAGGTCTGTTTTCGCTCTTATATCGGATAAACCGCCTGGCCCATTCGATTATATCATCCCTGTGCCGCTCTACCACCCCCCTGACGGAATCCCGGTCCGGCACGTTCATAGGGCGATGACCTCTCTTCGAAAGCCCGTAAGCTCCCTAAGGCCATCCCCTGTTACAAGCACGCCATCCTCGTACCGAAGCCCGATGGTCCCGTCTGAAAGCCATATATCGATGTTGAACAGCATATTCGGCTCTACAGTAAAATCAGCGTTCCCTGCAAGCCACATCCCTTCCACCTCCGAGCTTCCGGTGCCGTGCGCAGGACCGTACAGGGTGAACTCCTCGTACCCGTACTTTTTAAGGATATCGTAGTAACCGTTGAATATCTCCCGCGCAGGAACGCCTGGGCGTATACGCCCCAGTGCATAGCTCATCGCCTCGAGGGCGACTTCCATGAGCTTCAGGGCGGCTTTCGGCACCTTTCCTATCGCGAAAGGCCTGCACATGTTACCGCAGTACCCCATATACTTTGCACCGAAGGTGAACTGAACGAGCTCGTTTTTCTCTATCTCCCTGTTTGTCGACCGACAGAGGCTGAGACGGGTGTTCGGCCCTGAGCACACCCATGCCGGATACGGCATGCCCTCCGCACCGAGTTCGAGCATCTTTCGCCGGGCAACCATTTCGAGCTCATACTCGCACATCCCCGGCCGCACCTCTTCGAGCGCTGCTTTCATCGCCTCCTCGGTTATTCTGTACGCTTCGACGATATACTGTATCTCAGCCTCGCTTTTGATCGAC